>ERZ778513.334-NODE-334-length-40829-cov-9.777505_pt1 | contig 40829 bp, 37 predicted proteins | sample MGYA00510345_ERZ778513 | MGnify/ENA primary metagenome ERZ778513 (study PRJEB29527, sample SAMN07138966) | mouse gut metagenome | material: feces | host: mouse | place: China:Nanjing | collected 2016-01-25 ... | reverse complement strand
TCATGATATCCCTTTCCCCTCCTCTTTGTCAATACTTTTTTTGATTTTTTATTTTATTCTTGTCCGCGGGCGTAATCTCCACCCTCTACCCCAAGAAACTCCTCAAGTGTCAAGCCCGATTCCATGATCTCTTTGGCGCGCGGCCCAATATAGCGAATATGCCACGGCTCTGCCTGATACCCTGTAATATCCTCTTTCCCTTCCTGATAGCGGACAATAAAACCATGCTCGGCCGCATGATCCATGAGCCACTGCGATTCCGCGCTTTGTGTGACCAGTTCGCCCGAGACATGCTTCAGGTCAAAAGCCAGGCCGGTCTGATGCTCGGAAAATCCCGGCTTCGCCGAAAACGTATCCGCGCTTTCCGTTCCATAGGACGCGCAGTATCCATTATACAGTTCGCTCTGGTATTCATACGAACGGAATCCGCTGTAGGAATCCGAGATATCCAGTCCTTCGGCCTGCATCGTCCTGATCAGTCCGAGAAGTGCTTTTTTAGCTTTCGGATCCTCTCCGGGCGCATACTCTGGCGCAACACCGTGTTTTTTGTTCACGATCACGATCCCGTCCTTTTCAAACAGCATATCCGATCGATCATCCAGGCTGTCATCCATCCCCTGTTCATCCGGTTCGGCCGTATCGTTTTCGGCCATCGGGCCAATATAGTCGAACGTATTGTCGATAAAAACATACTGATCGTCGGAAAGCTTCCCGCGCACATTCCCGATCCGGTCCTTTTCGATTGTTTTGAAAGCAACCCTTTCATCCGGACCAAGGAAGACTCCCGTTTCTCTCATCAGCTCATCTCTGATCGCCACAGCTTCCCTGGCTTTGAACTCGCTCGTCCCATCAAAGCTTTCATCCTCTTTCCAATGCGCTTCCATCAGATGATCCCGCCACGCAAGATAGCCATCCTCTGTCCGAGCATATGTATCCGACAATCCCGTGATCACGCAATACGATCCCGCCCTCAGCTCGCCAGCCGGTTCATTCAGATCGGTTTCATCAAACAGATCTGTACGCTCCTGAACAAAATATACAGCCGGTTCCCTTGCACCGATCTCTTCTTTCTTTTCGCTTGCGCAGCCGTAAAATCCGAGCACGAGAAAAAGCAGTCCGGCAAGGATCTGTTTCCTTTTATTTTCTTTATATGGTCTCATAAAGCATTCCCCTTTTTATTTTCCATTTTAGCACACAAAAAGAGGAACACGATACGCTCCTCTTCTGCTATCATTCCTCTGTCGGTCCGTATTCCTTGTAGTATGCGTCGATACGCTCGCGGATCCCGGGATCGAGCTGCACATATTCGATGACCTCAGGCATCGATACGATCGCTGCCGTCGGGAAACCGTACAGCTCCGAAACTTCTTTCAAAGCCGTCTTTGTCCCTTTTCCCTTTTCATGACGATCCAGAGAAACCATCAGTCCGACAATTTTCACATCAGCCGCGCCACGCACCTTTGGCACCGTTTCTTCCATCGATTTGCCCGAAGTCGTCACATCTTCGATCATGACGACCCGGTCGCCATCCTGAAGCTTTGTCCCCAGAAAGCTTCCCTTGTCTGCTCCATGATCCTTTTCCTCTTTGCGGTCCGAGCAGTAGCGCACTTCCTTGCCATACAGATCGCTGAACGCGATCGCCGTAGTCACAGCCAGCGGAATGCCTTTGTAAGCCGGTCCGAACAGGACATCAAAATCCTCCCCGTATTGATCATGGATCGCTCTGGCATAAAATTCACCCAGCTTTTTGAGCTGCCATCCTGTCACATAACCTCCCGCATTCATGAAGAACGGGGATTTACGGCCTGACTTCAATGTGAAATCGCCGAACTTGAGAACATCGCATTCCAGCATGAAATCGATGAAATCCTTTTTATATTGCTCCATAGGTCCTCCTCTACGCTTCCATGACCGCTTCGATCTGCTCGTATACCGCTTTGGGATCGTTCGCCTTTGTGATCGAACGGCCCACCACGATATAATCGCAGCCCTCTTCCTTTGCCAGCTGCGGCGTCGCCACCCGTTTCTGATCATCGACCGAATCGCTCGCCAGACGGATCCCCGGCGTTACGGTCAGAAAATCGCTGCCGCACGCTTCATGGATCGCTTTCGCTTCGTGTACAGAACATACGACACCGTCCAGGCCGGCTTCTTTCGCATTTTTCGCATAGTGCAGGACACAGTCAAGCACCGAACCGCCGATTCCGAGCTCTTCGTTCATCGCTTCCTGCGAAGTCGAAGTGAGCTGCGTGACACCGATACAAAGCGGACGCTTTCCGTCCTTGGACCCGTTCTTCAGCCCTTCGACAGCCGCTTTCATCATCGCGATCCCTCCGGCACAGTGCACATTGGTCATATCGACACCAAGACGGGCCAGATTGCTCATTCCGCCTTTGACAGTATTCGGAATATCATGCAGTTTGAGATCCAGAAAGATATGATGGCCCATCTTTTTGACAGTTTCCACGATATCGAGGCCGCATGCATACGTCAGTTCCATCCCGATCTTGACATAGACCGGCTCATCAAACTGTTTCAAAAAATCTACAACTTCTTCCTTGCTCGAAAAATCAAGCGCGACAATTGTCCTACTCATTCTTTAATCCCCTTTCTCTGACTTCCTTCAGCGAATGATATCCATACCGCTCAAGCACTTTCGGGAGCTCGTCGATAATTTTCACGCAGACATAAGGGTCGACAAAATTCTGCGCCCCCACTTCCACTGCGCTCGCTCCGGCCAGCAGGAACTCGAGCACATCTTCCGCACACGTGATACCGCCAACCCCGATGATCGGTATCTGTACGGCACGAGCCACCTGATAAACCATCCGGATCGCGACCGGCTTGATGGCCGGGCCGGATAATCCGCCCGTTTTATTGGCCAGCACCGGCTTCCCGCTCTTCAGATCGATCCGCATCCCCATGAGCGTATTGATGAGCACCAGGCCATCCGCGCCAGCCTCTTCGACCGCTTTGGCAATCTCCACGATATTGGTGACATTCGGAGAAAGCTTGACATAGACCGGTTTTTCTGCCGCTTCCTTGGCCAGCCTGGTAACGTGAGCAGCCAGCTTCGGATCTGTTCCCAGACCGATCCCGCCATGTTTGACGTTCGGACATGAAATGTTCAGTTCATATGCCTTGACGACCGGCTGGTCATTGAGCTTTCTGATCACTTCGACATAATCCTCTTCGGCTGCGCCGGCAACATTGGCGATAATTTCCACATCATACTGCGCCAGAAACGGCAGCTCGTTCTCGATGATGGAATCCACCCCTTTGTTCTGCAGACCGATCGCATTGAGCATGCCCATCGGCGTTTCCGCGATCCGGGGCGTCGGATTGCCGACCCTCTCCTGCGGGGTAGCGGATTTGATCGCGATCCCGCCAAGACGCGACAGATCATACAGTTCGGCATATTCCTTGCCGAAACCGAAGCAGCCGCTTGCCGGGATGATCGGATTTTTTAAATGAAGGCCTGGCAGTTCTGTTCTCAGATCGATCATAGTTTCACGCTCCCTATTTCAAATACCGGTCCGTCCTTGCATACGCGTTTCATCGAACCGTCTTTCATCTCTACTACACATCCCATGCATGCCCCGATCCCGCATGCCATCCGCGCTTCCAGCGACAAGTATCCTTGATCATATGCTTCATCGAGCGCGCGAAGCATAGGAAGCGGCCCGCACGCCATGACAAGGCCGGTTCTGACACCATGGGTTTCTGCCGCATCGAGCACAGTTCCTTTTGTTCCGCAGGAACCATCCATTGTCGCGATAAACACCTTCGCCCCCAGCGCCCTGAATTCATCCGCATAAAATACATCTTCCCTGGAATTGAATCCAAGCACGACATACAGTGTTTTATTTTTATTGTGCTTTGCCAGCTCATATAAAGGCGGCACGCCGACCCCGCCCCCAAACAGGATCAGGGACGGCCCGTCAACTTCCGGGAACCCGTTTCCGCACGGGCCGAAAATATCCAGCCTTTCGCCAGCTTCCATGCCGGACATGACATTCGTTCCGGCGCCGACCACTTTGTAAATGATGGTCAGACACTCTTCTTCGATCTCGCAGATCGAGATCGGTCTTCTTAAAAAGTACCCCGGTACGCTGATTTCTATAAACTGGCCGGGACGGCACAGGGAGGCAAGCTCTGCCTCCAGCACCATCTTATATACATCTTTTGCGATCTTTTTATTTTCAATAATGCGGGCCTTTTCCTGTCTCATCTTATTTCCCCATCTCATTCATTGAAATCATCGAGAAATTCAGCGACTCGAGCACATTGACCAGCGTCCCTGCCGTATCAAGACTGGTCATGCAGGAAATGCTGTTTTCCGCCGATACGCGCCGGATCAGGAATCCGTCGGCCCGGCTGTTCCGGTTCTTTGCCGACATCGTATTGATCACGAAATTGACCTTGCCGTCGCGGATGATATCCACGACCATATTGTCCCGGCCTTCTTCGATCTTGGAAGCGTGGTGAACGAACAGCCCGTGCTTTTCAAGGAATTTCGCGGTCCCTTCGGTCGCATAAAGACCGTACCCGATATTGGCAAACCGCCGGGCAAGAGAAAGCGCCTCTTCCTTGTCGTCGTCAGCAATGGTCAGCAGCACATTTCCGTGCGTAGGCACCTGGATGCCGCTGGCTACCAGCGCCTTGAACAAGGCTTTTTCCAGAGAGATATCGCTTCCGAGCGCTTCTCCGGTCGACTTCATTTCCGGTCCGAGCACCGTGTCGACACCGCGCAGCTTGGCAAACGAGAATACCGGTGCCTTGACAAACACGCGGTTCGGGTCGTCGCCATGATAGCCTGGTGTCAGGCCCTGCTCTTTCAGCGACTGGCCAAGGATCGCTTTTGTCGCGATCTGGGACATCGGCACGCCTGTGATCTTCGAAAGGAAAGGAACCGTTCGTGACGAGCGCGGATTGACTTCGAGAACGTACACTTTTTCCTCGCGGTCCACGATGAACTGAATATTATACAGACCGATAAAATCGAATCCCTTTCCGATCCGGATACCGTATTCGATGATCGTATCCTTGGCTTTCTGCGAAATGGTCTGGGTCGGATAGACCGAGATCGAGTCTCCCGAATGCACGCCGGCCCGCTCGATATGCTCCATCACGCCCGGAATATATACATCTTTTCCATCGGCGATCGCGTCGATCTCAAGCTCTTTTCCAACAATATACTTGTCGACGAGGATCGGCGCGTCATGACTGATTTCCTGTACGGCTGTTGCCATATAAATGCGCAGATCATCATCATTGTGCACGATTTCCATGGCCCTTCCGCCCAGCACATAGCTTGGCCGCACAAGGACCGGATAGCCGATCTTGTTGGCGATCACGAGCGCTTCGTCGACCGTAACGGCCGTTTCGCCCTGCGGCTGAGGAATGCCAAGCTCCTTGAGGGTCTTCTCGAATTCATGGCGGTCTTCGGCCCGGTCAATATCCCGCAGGCTCGTTCCGAGGATCTTTACGCCATGTTCCACGAGCGAGTCAGCCAGGTTGATGGCTGTCTGACCGCCGAACTGTACGATGACACCGAGCGGCTGTTCCAGTTCGATCACGTGCATGACATCCTCGGTCGTCAGCGGTTCGAAGTACAGCTTGTCCGAGATCGAAAAGTCGGTCGAAACGGTTTCCGGGTTGTTGTTGATGATGATCGCTTCATAGCCTTCCTGACGCAGCGTTTCCACGCAGTGCACGGTCGCGTAGTCGAACTCCACGCCTTGTCCGATCCGGATCGGTCCGGATCCTAATACGACGATCTTCTTTTTATCGGAGCGGATCGATTCGTTTTCCTGCTCGTAGGTCGAGTAAAAATACGGAGTGGCGCTAGTGAATTCGCCTGCGCACGTATCGACCATTTTATAGACCGGGATGATCCCGTTTTCCTTGCGCAGATCATAAACTTCTTTCGTGCTCATGTTCCATGTCCGTCCAATGTAGCTGTCGGAGAAGCCGTACTCTTTCGCCTGTTCGAGCACAGAGAGGTTTCCCGGATCTTCCGCCAGTTCCTTTTCCAGATCGACGATCCGTTTCAAATGGGAGAGGAAGAACATATCCATTTTCGTGACATCGTTGACCGTCTGGATATCATAGCCGCGGCGCAGCCATTCAGTGATCGCAAAAATACGCAGATCATCGCATTTTCTGATCTCTTCGAGCAGCTCCTCCTGGCTCATTTCTTTGAATTCCTGTTTTTCCAGATGATCGACTTTCATTTCCAGCGAGCGGACCGCTTTCAGAAGCGATTCTTCAAATGTTCGTCCGATCGACATGACTTCTCCGGTCGCCTTCATCTGTGTGCCTAAGTGACGGTCGGCATTCGGAAATTTATCGAACGGGAAGCGGGCAAACTTGGTCACCACATAATCGATGGCCGGTTCAAAGCATGCATAGCTCGTTTTCGTGATCGGATTGAGGATCTCGTCAAGCGTCAGCCCGACAGCAAGCTTGGCGCTGATCTTGGCGATCGGATACCCGGTCGCCTTGGATGCAAGAGCAGAAGAGCGCGAAACACGCGGATTGACCTCGATCACGTAGTATTTGAAGCTTTTCGGATCGAGCGCGAGCTGCACGTTGCAGCCTCCGCAGATCTTCAAGGCGCGGATGATCTTCAAAGAAGCGCTGCGCAGCATCTGGTTCTCATGATCGGTCAGCGTCTGGACCGGCGCGACAACGATACTGTCGCCTGTATGGATGCCGACCGGGTCGACGTTTTCCATATTGCACACGACGATCGCGTTGTTGTTGGCATCCCGCATGACTTCGTATTCGATTTCCTTGTATCCGGCAATGCTCTGCTCGATCAGGCATTGATGGACCGGCGAAATTTTCAGACCTGCCTCGCAGATCTCGCGAAGCTCTTTTTCATTATCGGCAAAACCGCCTCCGGTACCGCCCAGAGTATAAGCGGGACGCACGACGACTGGATAGCCAAGGCCCTGACAGAACACAACAGCTTCCTCGACCGAATGCACGATCGTGCTTTCCGGGACCGGTTCTTCGATTTCCTGCATCAGGGCGCGGAACAGCTCGCGGTCCTCGGCCCGGTTGATCGCATGCAGATCGGTCCCGAGGATCTCTACCCCGTATTCATCGAGGATGCCGTCCTCATGCAGTTCGACAACAAGGTTCAGCCCGGTCTGGCCGCCAAGAGATCCCAGGATCGCGTCCGGTCTTTCCTTGTAGATGACGCGTTTTGCGAAATCGAGCGTGATCGGTTCGATATACACGCGGTCCGCAATGGTCGAATCGGTCATGATCGTTGCCGGGTTCGAATTGATGAGCACGACCTCGTACCCTTCTTCGCGCAGCGACTGGCATGCCTGGCTTCCGGCATAGTCGAATTCTGCCGCCTGGCCGATCACGATCGGTCCGGATCCGATCACTAGAATTTTATGAATATCTGTTCTTTTAGGCATATTTTTTCTCCTTATCCATCAGCTTGATAAATTCGTCAAATAAGTCCCGGCTGTCTTCCGGTCCTGCACTGGCTTCCGGGTGAAACTGTACCGAGAAGCACGGATAGTCCTGATGACGCACTCCTTCGCAGCTCTTATCATTGAGCGCCTGGTGGGTCATGATCAGCCGGGTATCCTTCAGCGAGTCGATATCCACGGCATACCCGTGATTCTGCGACGTGATCTCCACTTTTCCTGTCTTCAGGTCGACGACTGGATGATTTCCTCCCCGGTGTCCGAATTTCAGCTTGTAGGTTTTTGCGCCGCATGCCAGCGAGATCAGCTGATGTCCCAGACAGATGCCGAAGACAACAGTCTGCGGAATGAGCTGACGGATCGTTTCGATCGACTGCGGCAGATCTTCCGGATTTCCAGGGCCGTTGGTGAGCATGACTCCGTCCGGGCGATAGGACAGGATTTTTTCTGCCGGCGTATCGTAAGGAACGACGATCAGATCGCAGCCGCGTTTCGAAAGTTCGCGCACGATGCCAAGCTTGGCGCCAAAGTCGATGAGCACGACCTTTTTGCCGCGGTTCGGGATCGGGAAGATCTTTCCGCTCGAAACGCGTTCCACCTGATCATGGAGATAATCAGTTTCCTTCAACGTTCTGACGATTTCGTCGATATCGGCATCCGGATCGGCCAGCGTAGCTTTCATGACCCCTTCATCGCGAAGCTTGCGGGTAATGGCACGCGTATCCACTCCGTAAATGCCCGGGATGTCTTCACGCTTTAAAAACTCGTCGAGCGTTTCCTGGCTTCTCCAGTTGCTCGGGCTGTCGCAGTAGTCTTTGACCACGAAGCCGAATACGGCCGGAACGATGCTTTCATAATCCTCCCGGTTGATTCCGTAGTTTCCGATCAGCGGATAGGTCATCATCACGATCTGTCCGCAGTATGAGTTATCGGTCAGGATCTCCTGATATCCGGTCATGGATGTATTAAAGACAAGCTCGCCGATGTGATAATGATCGCTTCCGAACGCTTTTCCTTTGTACACGCTTCCGTCTTCCAATACGAGTAATCTTTCTTTCATCATTCTTCGTTTCCTTTCCAGACGCTCTGTCCGTTTATAAATGTCTGACATATAGCCGCATGAACTTTCATGCCATCGAACGGGGTGTTCTTCCCCATGGATTCAAATTGCTGTGCATGGATGGTGTATTCGTTATCCAGATCGGCCAGGAACAGGTCGGCATTCATACCGATCCGGATCTCGCCGATCCCGTCCAGCCCGAACCGTCTGGCTGGCGTGGCGCTCATCCAGTCCACGAGCTGCGCCAGGCTCCAGCGCTTCTGCTTATGCACGAACTCTGTATAAAGCAGCACGAAGCTTGTTTCCAGAGAAACGATACCGAAAGGAGCCTGATCCATCGGCCGCTCTTTTTCGGCTGCCGTATGCGGCGCATGATCGCTTGCGATAAAATCAAGTTTGCCCTGTTCGAGTCCTTCGATCAGCGCCATCCTGTCTTCGTGCGATCGCAGCGGCGGGTTCATCTTCCAGTTTGTTCCCTGCACATCTTCTGCCTCGAGCAGCAGATGATGGGCCGTCACTTCTCCCGACACGTCGCAGCCATGCATTTTGGCCTGCGCGATCAGTTCCACGCTTTCCTTTGCGCTGATGTGGCAGGCATGATAGCGGCTGCCGATCTCGCGTACCAGATCGAGGTCGCGGGCAAGCTGGGCGTATTCGCACGCGGAAGGAATGCCGATCCATCCATGTTCTTTGGCAAATGCGCTTTCGTGCACGCTGGCTTGCGGCCTGCGGTATTTCATGTCTTCGGTATGGCACGCGAAGAGCACATCGTTTTCTTTTGCGGAAATCATCGCTTTCTTCATCACTTCATCGTCTGCGACCCCGACCCCGTCATCCGAGAACCATTCGATGCCGAGCTTTTTCATGGCCGCATAATCGACGATTTCCTTTCCGCTTTCATTGATGGTGATCGTTCCATACGGATACGTATGGACGAGCGAATCGTTTTCGATCCGTGCCTGATAGTTTTTCATGACTTCCGGCGTGCTTGGAAACGGCAGCACATTGGGCATGGCGAAGATGGTCGTGAACCCGCCGGCTGCTGCCGCCTTCGTTCCGGTCTTTATCGTCTCCTTGTGCGCGTGCCCCGGTTCTCTTAAATGGACATGGACATCGACAAGGCCTGGCAGCAGCGTTTTGCCGGACGCATCGATGATCTCGACCGGCTCATCGATCCCGGATATTTCTGTTCCTCGCGGCACGATGCGGCGGATCGTTTCATCGAACAGGACATCCACCTCCTTGAGCTGGCCGAGTATGAGCGCTTTGGCATTTCTGATCAGTTTCATGTCAATCCTCCCTGAACGGCTTGTATCCGAAGGCCCTCTTGATGACGGCTTTGCGGACCAGCACCCCGTTTTCCATTTGTTTGAATATACGGCTCTTCCCGCATTCGACCAGATCGCTCGCGATTTCCACGCCGCGGTTGACCGGGGCCGGATGCATGATGATGGCGTTTTCCTTCATCATCGCATAGCGCCTGTGATCGAGACCGTACTGATGAAGGTATTCTTCATCGCTCATTTCTCCAAGCGTGGCGCCGCGTTCGCGCTGGATGCGCAGCATCATGACGACGTCGGCCCATCCGATGCTTTCATCTATATCGCTCATTTCGAATCCTTCGCGTTCAAATTCCTTTGGTCCGCAGAAGCGCACATTGGCGCCGAGACGTTCGAGCGCGTCCTTGTTGGAGGCGGCGACCCGGGAATGGGCGATATCTCCGCAGATGAGCACATTCAATCCTTCGAATGTTCCGAATTCATCATACATCGTATACAGATCGAGCAGGCACTGGGTCGGATGATTGCCTTTGCCGTCGCCCGCATTGATGATCGGGATACTGATGTCTTCGAGTTCTTTAAAGTATTCGTCCTGCGGATGCCGGATGACGAGCACCTTATACCCGATGGCCTCAAATGTTTTGGCGGTATCGTAGAGCGTTTCACCTTTTGTGACGCTGCTCGATGCGGAGTTGAAGTCGGCCACAGAGCATCCCAGCTGGTATTCTGCGCTCTCGAACGAGTAGTGTGTCCGTGTAGAAGGCTCAAAAAAAAGATTAGCAGCCAATGCGTTATGCATTGGCAAATGCCAATCTTGCTGGGAAATATTAAAAACTCTTGCATCATGGAGGATTTCCATGATGTCGTGGGTACTTAGATCGTTTATTGATAGCAATGAATATTTATTCATAAAATCCTCCTCTAAAAAGGATCTTCCCTTTTTTATCTGTCCTATCTTAACATACAACTTTCCGAGTTTCCACCCTTGTTTTATTAGTTTACTTTTCTGCTTTTTTCACAAAAAATAATTTTTTCCAGAACGTTTCGATCCGATCCTGGCTGATGGATAAAGGAGCCGTTCCATCAAGGAAAAGAACAGGCATGCCGGCCATTTCCATTTTTCTAGCCCACTGTTCCATGCGGACCGGATCTTTGCGCTTCACGCTTTCAAAAAAGCGTTCCTCGCTCTTTCGCAGTGCTTCATCCTTTTGCAGACGGGTACTGAACCGGGCAGCCGAGCGCTGCCGGATCCTTTCCTGGGAAACAGTATGATCGATCCCCACATATACGATACCAAGCAGATGATCGATGAGGACCGGATCCTCATTGTCCACCGCGCAATAAACGAACGGAACATTGCTGTCGGCAAGCCGGGCATGGAGGCGTTCCTGCGCCACTTTGGCCGTACACGGTTCCTGATAGCTGTCTGCGTTTTCAAAATACAGCATTTCGTTGTCGAGCCATTCGGCATTCGTCCGTTCAGCCAGCCATTTTCCCAGCGTGCTTTTCCCGGCCCCGTTCAGCCCGCAGATCATGATCCCTTTTCTTTTCATTTTCATTTTCATTCCTCTTTCCCTATCGTCCCGACTGTATGTTCCGGCCCTTTATTTCCGCCGTTTGCAGCAAAAGGCCTGATTTCTCAGACCTCTTCGTTGATTTCAAGATACTCCCTTAATGCGGGAATGGCTTTTCGTCCGTCATGATAGCCCAGATAATACAGACGGCCCAGCTTTTCCATATCCTTTTCCAGACGCGATACCGGGATATATTCGCTTGGCGCGATCGCAAACAGGTTTCTGCGCCGGTGCTGTCTTGCGATCTCGTCGCACTGCTCGTTATACTGTTCGTTTGAGCGGCTGAACACTTCGCAGAATTGCGGATAATTGCGGAATACCGCATTGAATGCCTTTTTTTCCTTTTCGCTCATCGGCTCCTTGCGGAATTCTTCCGGCTGTGTTTTGACAACAACGATCTTTTTGAACCCCTGATCCAGCGCCCATTGAAAAGCGATCTTGTCGGCACAGCCGCCATCGAGATACGGCACGCCGTCGATCTCTACGGCCCGCGAAAAAACGGGCATGGAGGCGGATGCCTGGATCGCTTTCATGATATCAGAGCACTTCCCCTTTTCCATGTATTCCGCTTTTCCGGTTTCAAGATTGGTTACTACGGCAATGAACCGTCTTTTCGGATCCATGAACCGCTCAATATCGAACGGATCGTCGGGAAGATCGTGGTTGAGCGCGAAATCAAATCCGACCACCCCTTTGTTGCTGAGGAGCGCCTGCGTTCCGACATAGCGGGAATCATGGCGGTATTCCAGATTGATCCGGGCCGAACGGCCGATCTGTCCGGACACATAGTTCATCCCGTTCAGGGCGCCTGCGCTTGTCCCGATCGTTGTCTGCATATTGATCCCGGCCTCCATGAGCGCGTCAAGCACGCCTTCGCCGTACACGCCGCGGAACGCACCGCCTTCGAGCACGATGCACCCTTCGATTATATTGTCGGAAGCCTGTCCTTTCGGAAGATAAACAAGCCCGGAAAACACTTTGTCATTGCTTGGCATATTTTCAATACCTCTCTTCTATCCTCATTATATTTATTTTTTCGGCTTGCGCTTTCATAAAGCACTGCTTTGCCTGATGATTCTATCACAACATTATTTTTTTGCCAAAAACAAACGCAACAGTGTAATAAACCGGCAGCCGAAATCAATTGATTGTTATTGATAATTTGATACAATGAGGATGTAAACGGCTTCATTGTGCACTGTTTCGGCATAAACGGTCTGTTTGATCGAAAAAGGCCCCGTGCCATCCCGTTACCGTTTATAATGAAGACGTACCAAAAGAAGGGGACTTTTGGTCTGGCACCCGAAATTTTACCTTCTTTGGACCGATTTAAGATCGGAATAGAGAGTGAAGGAATAAATGGAAGAAAACATTTTCTTTTTTCTTAAAAACAAAAAAAATACGCATTATTTGTATGATAACCTGAGTTTCCCTGAAGCGCTTCGGATTTTCAGGGAAAGCGGCTTTACCGCCACTCCGGTCATTGATTATCAAGGCCATTATTTAGGATCTGTAACAGAAGGTGATTTCCTCTACTACATTGCGGACCATCCGGACACGACCAGAGAAGAGATTTCCGACCTGGAGCTCGGCAGCCTGATCCGTGACGGATTCATGCCAGCTGTTTCATTTAATGTGTCAATGAGTGAACTGTTCAACCGTTCGCTTGAACAAAACTACGTGCCAGTCGTTGACGACCGCAACATTTTCATCGGGATCGTAACACGAAAAACGATCATCTCGTATTTGATGACGAAGAATCACGATCACAGCTTTTCGCAGTACGAGAAAATGGTGCAGAACAAGGACAACAGCGCTTCAAAGGATCTACACCCGATTTTTACACTTCGTTAGACAATGGAAATGCCTGCATGACGCAGGCATTTTTATATTTTGATTCCATTTTCACCGATCTTTTTTTATTTCTCTGCGCAGTCTGGAATAGTCGCTCTTTAATATATACACCGAAGCGCAGCCAGGCATGCACGAAACATGTACCGTACCGTCCGGTCCGAATGTTTCTGTATGGTCCGGATTCATCACGTCCACGATGGTCTGGCCCGCATAATTCGGTTCGCAGAACGTTTTTTCCTTGCGGTCGGCAATTGTGTAGATCACGATGACCGGATGCTCCCCGTACGCCATCCAGCACGCCTTTTGACGATCCTCGTCGAACAGATCGATAAAATTGCTGCTGAGCAGATTGGCCCGGATCCAAACCATTTCCTTCAGACAGGAAACAGGATGCTTATCTGCCGAAGGAATGCCGTAGTAATCCCCGTAAAAAACACAAGGGCACTCGCATTTATACAGCAGAATCGACGCGTACGCCGCCGTCTTGAACCAGTCCATGACCCAGCTTTCCAGCGACTGATGCGGCTGGGTATCATGATTGTCCACGAATGCGACCGCATAGTGCGGATCATAATTCGTGAGCGTATCATGAAACAGCTTGCGGATATCATACGTTCCGTTGGACATGGAAGCGCGCTGCAGCTCATAATGCAGCGGCACATCCATCATCTTCATGCAGTAGCCGCAGTCGTGAAGGTAATGTTTGACATCCCACACATTGCCGCTCCAGAACTCGCCGACCGCAAAATCGGGATGATTGCCGTATTTGTGCATATCTTCCAGCCAGCATTTAAAGAAGGAGGAATCGATATTCTTGACCGCGTCCAGACGGAAGCCGTCCACCTGTGTCTGTGTTACATACCAGTGTCCCCACCGATACAGCTCATCGATCACTTCGGTGTTGGAAAAATCCACATCGCATCCCATGATGAAGTCATAGTTCCCGTTTTCATGACTGACCCTGTCGTTCCAGTACTTGCCCTCAAAAAGAAGAAGCTCGTTCTGACGGTTCGATTCATCGTAATCGGTGCCGGTGAAATGACGCCATGTCCAGTGAAACGAAGAATACTTGTCCCTGCGCCCGGGAAAAGTAAAGCCCGTCCATGTTTTGACCGGATGGAGAGACTGATCGATCTTGTTGCGGTCAAGCTGGGATACAGTGCTTGCCATCGCATCTTCCAGGATATCAGCTCCCATCTTGTGATTCAGGACCACATCCGCAATGACCCGGATCTTTCTTTTGTGAAGGGCGTTGATCGCCCGCAAATACTGCGCTCTTGTACCGTATTTCGTGCTCTGCGTTCCTTTCTGATAAAACTCCCCCAGATCGTACAGATCATACGGGCTGTAGCCGACATCGTTGACACCGGCAGCGCCTTTGGAAGCTGGCGGCATCCATACCATATTGAACCCTGTCCGGGCAAGCTCGGCTGCCTGGGCGCCCAGTTTTTTATATAAGCTCCGGTCTGCCGGAAGATCCCATTGAAAATACTGGATCATTGTATCTTTCATATTGTTTTATCCTCTTATCCGTTTCGGATGTTCTTTTCCTTAATGCCATATCCAGTTTATATCAAATCGTGAAAACCGTGCTATGTGTTGCCTCATCTTTTGCATCCAGCATGAATTCCGATAAACAAACGGTACGATTCATGGTATCATAGTATTTAACCACAGATTAAAGAAAGGAAGATCTTTATTTATGAAATCAGACGATAGCTGGCCCAGGCCCGCAGTGACCACAACAGGAGCATCCGTATGGAATGGATAATTTACTGTATTCTCTGTGTGCTCCTGGGCGGATTTTTCACGTTAGGGCAAACCGCTATTGCCGGCAGCCTCGACAGCACGCCAAAATACGCTTATAAAACAATGATCTGGCTCCGGCTTGCCGCCATCCTGTGCGGACTGTTTTTCGTGCTGCAGAGCCCGTTGCTCGATCCGTATTTCCTGCTTGTCATTTATTTGTATGGCGTATATATCTTTTCGCAGCTTCTCGTGCTGCGCTATGCGTCCAGTCATGAAGAGCAATGCGAGCATCTTGTTCCGCTTTTCGTGTCGATCGCGAAATTCTTTGCGGTATTCACTGTACTGATCCCGATCGATCCGCAGCCCGCCAAAGAAAAAGTATCCGAAGAGGATATCCGGGAAATGATCCATGCCGCATCCGAAAGCGAAAATATCGATGAGCCGCAAAAAGATATCATCGAAAATATTTTCGAGCTCGACGATACCTCGATCGAAGAAATATGCACGCACCGCTCGCAGGTCGTTTCTTTGTCCCTGGACGAAAGCGACGAAGAATGGAGGACGATCATCCTGGACAACCGCCACACGTTTTATCCGGTCACCGGAAAGGACGATGACGATATTGTCGGCGTGCTTGATACCCGCGACTATTTCCGGCTGGACGATCTGAGCCGGAAAAACGTCATGGACCACGCGGTCGACCAGCCCCTGTTCGTATCGGAAAACGTCAAGGTCGACGACCTGTTCTTCGAAATGCAGAAGCAGCGCATCTACTTTGCGATCGTGCTCGATGAATACGGCGGCATGACCGGCATCGTCACCCTGCATGACATTGTTGAAACGATCCTTGGAGAAATGCACGAAGTCGATGATGAAGTCGAACCCGACCCGATCGACCGTATCAATGAAAACCAGTGGCGTATTTACGGTTTTGCCGATCTCGAAGACGTGCAGGACGAGCTGGACGTAAAACTGCCAGTCGAGGAATACGACACATTCTCCGGCTATGTGCTTGGAAGCTACGGACACATCCCGCAGGACGGGACAACATTCGACGTTGTGCTCGGGCCGCTCGACATCCATGTCAAGGAAATTCAAAATCACCGGATCGGCCTGACTATTGTTACAAAGCGGAAAGAAGGAGCACAAACCAATGAACAAGCTGAAAAAGACAATTGAAGAAAAGGGAGTTTTTATCAATGAAGATGTCCTCAAGGTCGATTCCTTCCTGAACCACCAGATCGATGTCGATCTGGTCGAAGAAATGGGACAGCAGTTTTATGAGCATTTCAAAGATGCCGGGATCACAAAAGTCGTGACCATCGAATCGAGCGGGATCGCGCCTGCCTATGCGTGCGCCAGAAGGCTGGGCACAAACATGATCTTCATAAAAAAGAGCATGCCAAGCACGATGATCGATCCGCTGTACACCAGCGTGTATTCCTTCACCAAGCAGAAGGAATATCCGATCTGTATCGAAAAAGGCATGCTTGCTCCAGACGACCGGGTCCTGTTCATCGATGATTTCCTTGCCAACGGCGAAGCTTTCAAAGGAGCCGAACAGTTGATCGGGCAGACAGGCGCGCAAATTGCCGGAATCGGGATCTGCATCGAAAAGCGGTTCCAGAAAGGACATGACTATATTATCAAAGCCGGATACGATCTGTATTCCCTTGCATCGATCGCCTCGACAGACCATAAAAAAATTAAATGGGCATAGTTCATGTCCATTCTTTTTTTTCGGCTGATAATGTATGCATGAAAACATATAAAACGCTTCTCAGTCTCGAAGCTTTTCTGACCCTCGTCACGACATTCCTGCTCATTCCTCTGTTTCAGAACGGATTCGATGCGATCATGCAGGCTTCAGGCTACGCCTATCTCACCAGCAAAAATATCGGAACGTTCCTGGGGCGCCCTGGCATCATCCTTCTGCTGCTTGTCTTCATGCTGCTTTTATGTTTCTGCGCCCTGTTCGAGATCGGAGCCGTCCTGGCAGCCCGCCATACGCATTCGGCAGCAGCCATCCTTTCGCAAAGCGTGCATATGAGCGTGCGGGCCTTGCGTCCGCAGAACATCCTGCTCATTCCCTACCTGCTGTTTTTTGCACCGTTTTTCAATCTCGGGATGACGCCGGCCCTGCTGACACGCTTTCGCATCCCGCCATACTGGATCGATACCCTGCAAAGCTCGCCTTTCCTTTCCGCCGTGACCGCCATGCTTTTGATCAGCCTGTTCGTCCTTTACTTTAAAAAGCTGAAAACGATCCCGCTCATCCTGACAGAAGATCAATCGTTCCTACAGGCATGGAAAGCAAGCTCCATCGATAAAAAAACCGTGATCCGGCTTCTGGGTGCCCAGCTGTTCTTCGGCCTGTGCCAGATGATCTGCACCATCGCAAAAGGATTTCCCCTCCTTTACGTGTTCCTGTGGTTTTTTATCGAAAACATGCTGCTTGCCGTTTCGTACAGCTTGCTGAGCGAAAACATGCCTGCATCCATCCCGGATCATCAGCCGAAGCATCAGAAAGCATGGAATGTCTTTCTGGTGGTCCTGAGCGCAGGAACGGTCGTTTACGGCCTGCGGACCATGCCCGCTCTGATCGAGACAACCCCTCTTTTCAGCGCGCACCGGGGCGCTTCAAAAGAAGCGCCTGAAAATACGCTGGCCGCTTTTGAAGCCGCAAAAAAGCAGGAGGCCGATTATATCGAGCTCGATATCCGTCAGGCAAAGGACGGCACCCTGTTTATCAGCCATGACGACGAGTTCGATCAAGGTGTCATTTCTGAAATGGACAAAGAACAGATCCGCGCTCTGAACAAAAGCATGCCCACGCTTGATGAAACATTGTCCTGGGCCAGGACCAGCGGCATGAAGCTGATCATCGAGATCAAGACCGAAAAAGACAGTTTCTCGCCTTCGCTTGTCCGCACGCTGGCCAGGCAGATCAAAGAATACGGGATGGAAGATCGATGTTATGCGGCCTCCTTTGGCATAAAAAACGTACAGTATCTCAAAGAACTGGATCCGCAGATCAGAACGATCGCGCTCTACACGTTTGCCTACGGCAACTTTTCCTCCTTGAAAGACATTGACGCGATCAGCGTGGAAGCGAGCACGATCACGCCATGGCTTGTTCAGGATGCGCACAAGCCTGTCTTTGCCTGGACCGTCAATGATGTTTCGGAAGCGAAACGTCTTGCCCGGATCGGGGTGCAGAATATCACGACCGATGATGTGAAGGATCTGAAAAAGAGGATCATTCCATGACGGAATGGTCCTCTTTATCTGCAGACACCTCTTCTACGAAGATCTCTTCTTCTTTTTTGAACATTATTTCCTTCAGACGCGCAGCACGCCTTCTGGCAATCTCTTTTGTCTGCTCGTTCCAGCAGATCTCGAAACCATGGAACAGACCTTTGTTCAGATAGGTATGCACAGCGACACCGGCATCACACAGCTTCTGCCCGTATTCGATCGCCTCGTCGCGCAGGCAGTCATACTCTTCGGCTTCGATCAGGGTAGCGGGCAGTCCGGAAAAATCGGTTTCCAGCGCGGGAGAAATGTACTGTATAAATTCTGTATCATTGTTCGCGTTGTACCTTTGCCACATGGCCTTGTTGGCTTTCGCGTTCCACACCGGAGAGTCGGTAAACTCTTTCATCGAAGCCGTTTCCATGCGCATGTCCAGAGCCGGATACACGAGCATCTGCGCCTGCACGTCGGCATGATTGTCGCGCGCCCACAATGTCAGGGCCGCGGCCAGAGTGCCTCCTGCGCTGTCTCCCGCAATACCGACCGGTACATTGGTCGTTTCATAAACGTGCTTGAATACGCGGATCGCATCCGCAAAAGGGGCTGGATACGCTTCGCAGCGGTAGTGCGCAAACACGATCGTGCATCCGCTTTCGCGGGCATACAGACACATCAGATCGTGAAAGTACGGAGCGTTTTTCCAGCAGAAGGCACCGCCATGCAGATAAACTACGATCGGTGCCGGTTCATTGCCCGCACTATAGATCGTGACCGGGACACCGTCAAACAGATCATAGCTTACATGCACATCTTCAGGAACGGGCAAGCTGATCTTTTCAAGAAGAGCGTTGGATGCGTCGACCAGTTTCTGGCTGCTGACCATCCAGGAAGGTGTCGTGAGCAGCGATGCCATGCGGTATCCCTGCGGCACATTGTATTTCTTTGTCCGTTCGCCATAATAATAAGCGCCCAGTGCCGCAGCGGCTGCGGCCGTGATCCAGAATTTCTTTTTCATATTATTTTAACCTTTTCTTTAGTTCGAACAGGGAAATCCCTTTTTCCCTGGCAAATTTTGCCAGATCTTCATATTCGTATTTTTCCTTGATCGTTCCGTATCCGGAAGCGCGTTTGCGCGTAATGACTCCAACAACCGTTTCCTCTTCTTCGACTTCCCTTTTCATGACATAGCGCGAACAGCGGTATTCGCGGATGCCAAGCGTTGTCGTATGCTTCATGATCATGCGCACCATTTCCTCTTTTTTTGTCCGGTCGCAGATGACAGAAAGGAGCACGCCCGGCCGCGACTTTTTCATGGTCAGAGGAGTCATGAACACGTCGCGCGCACCAGCATCAAAAAGACAGTTCATCGCAAAGCCGAGCTCTTCGCCGGTCATATCGTCAATGTTGCAGCACAGCTCGTAGATCTCATCGCAGCTGCCTTCCTCTTCTCCAAGAAATACGCGCACACAGTTTGCCTGTTCAAATTCCTTTGTTCCCATGCCGTAGCCGGTCTTCTTGGTTTTCATGACCGGCCGGCTTCCAAACTCGGACACATAGTGTTTCAGGATCGCTGCGCCTGTCGGAGTGCACAGTTCTGTCCGGATGTTTCCTGCATACGACGGGATCTCTTCCAGCAGATAGGCAGTAGCCGGGGCCGGAACGGGCAGGATGCCGTGGGCGCATTTCACCGTTCCGCTTCCTGTACATACCGGCGAGCACACAATGCGGTCCGGCGCGATGGCTTCGATCAGCATGCATACGTTGACAATGTCGGCGATCGCATCCATCGTCCCTACTTCATGGAAATGGATGTTCGTGATCGGCATGTTGTGCGCTTTCGCTTCGGCCTGCGCGATCAGCTTATAAATGGCGGTCGCGTGTTCTTTTACATTTTCGGATACATTGAGCTTGTAAATGATCCGGTGCACGTCGCTGAGCGTGTGGTGTTCATGATGGTGTTCATGGCCATGCTCATGCGTGTGAGCGTGTGTTTCATCATGAATATGTTCATGAGAATGATCATGATGTCTGTGCTCATGATGATGCTCATGCATATGTTCTCCTTCGATTTCTCCATGAATATGCACATCGACGTGCAGGCCGCTGATCCCGCAGCGCTGGACTTCGTGCACATGCATGTGGACTCCGTCGAGCCCGATCGAATTCATCTTTTCGATCATTTCCTCCTTGTCTGTAACAAGGTCGAGCAGTGCGGCAGTCAGCATGTCGCCGGCAGCACCCATTTCGCATTCAATATATAGTGTTTTCATAAATTCCTCGCTTCTTAAGAATGGCTTTATTATACCACTCATCCAATCATGAAAGTACAAATCGCTCTCTTTTTTCGTTATAATCTAAGCAATAATGAAAGGAAAGGAATTTTATGAAAAAAATGATTCCCCTGCTTCTGGCGCTGACGTTCGCTCTGAGCGCGTGCACGTCGCCTTCCGGTTCGGCTTCGGGCGCTGCAGAACAGGAAAACAAACAATTCACGGAATATACGAATGAATATGTGGCCAGGGTGGCTGAAAACAGCTATACGACCATGCATCAGTTTTTCGAAAATCCGCAGAACTACGGGATCGATCCCGAAAAGGTCGAGGTCACGCTCGGACCGATCGAACCGGACGAAAAGACCCTGGCTCTCGAAGAGGAGCTGAGCAGCAAGCTCGACACATTTGACCGGAACGATCTGAACCCTGTACAGCAGGATATTTACGACCAGCTCCAGTATGAATTCGATCTGAGCAAGGAAACGAATGATGAGAAATACAAGTATCTCGACAACATCTGGAGCACGATGAACGGGCTTCCTGCCAGTCTTGTTTCCTTTTTCAGCGAGTACGAGCTGCGCGAAGAAAGCGATATCGCGCCGCTGATCCAGCTGATCAACGACGTTCCCCGCTATACGCAGGATGCGCTCGACTACTCGAAAAAGCAGGCTGAACACGGCACGCTCATGCTCGATTACGAAGCAATGATCGAGACTTGCCAGACGACCCTGGATTCGCAAAGCGACAGTGCTGTGCGCAGCGAACTGCACAAGGATGTGGAAGAGCTAGGGCTGACACAGGAGAGGACCGATAAATACATCGCGCAGATCGACGAGGCGCTCGACCAGTCGTTCTTCCCTTCCTATCAGACAATGATCGACGGACTGACGGCCCTGAAAGATCAGATCAAGCCGCTTAGCGGTCTGGCTGCCTTGAAAAACGGAAAAGAATACTATGAGCTTCTTGTCAAAGATGCGACCGGAACCGATGATTCGATCGATACGATCAAAAGCAATATCGAAGACGAGATCAGCAATGTGAGCACACAGGTCGTGACCATGATGAACGATGATCCGGGTACCCTGGCAGACATCATGAATCTGCGCACAAGCTTCACGAACGTGGAAGACATTCTCGTCTTCCTGAACGATCACTATACGTCCCAGTTTCCGCAGCTCGATTCGATGGTATACGATCTGCAGCCGCTGGCAGACGAACAGTCGCAGGAAGGGGTCGTAGCGTATTTTATGATCCCGGCTGTCGATTCGACCAGCAAATACCGGATCCGCTACAACCGCCGCGACTACGGAGACGATCCGGGCGATATTTCCTTATACCAGACGCTAGCTCACGAAGGGATCCCGGGCCACATGTATCAGGCCCAGTACAACAAGCAGCATTTCCAGTACACGATCCAGTACTTTTTGTCCAATTCGGGATTTTCCGAAGGCTATGCGACCTACGTGGAAAACCAGAGCCTGAAATTCCTTGATCTGGATCCGAAAACGGTCAATATGTATGTGTACAACGACCTTCTCAATAACTACTATGTTCTGCTCATGGATATCGCGGTCAATTACGAAGGAATGAGCAAAGAGGAGTTCACTGCCCACTTTGATATGTTCGACAGCAGTGCGCTCGAAGGAATTTATGATCAGCTGGCTGACAATCCGGGGGTATTTATGTCATACTATTATGGATACTACCAGATCAGCGAGCTGCGCAAGGAAGCGAAAGACAAGCTTGAAAAAGATTTCGACGATGTCAAATTCAACGATGCGCTGCTTCAGTCCGGAAGTGTCAACTTCGATATCGTGAAAAGAAATATCGACACCTATATGAAGGAAGATTGATCCATGGAAGATGTACATGTCAGGGATCTGCTCAACCATCTGGCTGCAGTCAATTTCAAACGCATGATTGCCAGTCTTCTTCACAAGGAAGAAGAAAAGCCGGAAGAAGAGGAATAAAAAACAGATTCAGCGAAACGAGGACGATTTATTCGGTCCTCGTTTTTTATCATCACAAAAAACGTCCGAAAAACCAGAGCATCAGCTCTGTATCGTGCAGGAACAGATGATCCGGTTTCTCATGAGCTGATCTTTTCATTTTTAGGATCTATCTCCAAAAACCTGAACCTTTATTTTCGAAAATTGAAAAACCCATACAAAAAAGATCAGGCAGGCCTGATATCCATCGATATCCTTCCTGTTCCTGATCTGTTTTATTTTGATATTATTTTGTTTCTTCTTTTGCTTCTTCGATTTCCAGACGTTCCAGAGGGAAACGCTTGTAGACTTTCGTCAGCTCGAGCAGCTTGTCTTTGATTTCATCGTTCAGCTGTCCCGGCATCAGGCGCCATGCCCAGTTTCCGCCCAGCTTGCTTGGCACGTTCATTCTTGCTTCCGAGCCTAATCCAAGCAGATCCTGCGCCGTAACGATCGCGTAATCCGAAGGCGATTTCATCAGCTCGCGGATCATGTTCCAGTGATAGTCTGCCGGATCATTGGCCTGCAGATATTCTTTGGCCAGCGCCACATCGTCCTTGTCCGCATTCTCGAACCAGCCAACGATCGTATCGTTGTCGTGCGTTCCCGTATAGGCAACCGAGTTTTTCGGATAGTTGAACGGGTAGTAATCGGTGCTTGCGGCATCGCGCGAATCAAACGCGAACTGAAGGATCTTCATTCCAGGGAATCCCGTATCAGCCAGCAGTTTCTTGACAGAAGGCGTAAGGAAGCCGAGGTCTTCGGCAATGATCCGCTGTTTTCCAAGCTTCTTCTCGATCGTCGAGAACAGATCCATTCCCGGCCCTTCCAGCCATTTTCCGTTTTTCGCCGTCTTGTCCTCGTAAGGGATCGCATAGTAGGAATCGAATCCGCGGAAGTGGTCAATACGCAGGACATCGTACATATTCAAAAGATACGCGATACGACGTGTCCACCAGTCATATCCGGTCTTTTTGTGTTCGGGCCAGTTGTACAGCGGATTGCCCCACAACTGTCCGTCCGCCGAGAATCCGTCAGGAGGGCAGCCGGCAACACGTTCCGGATTCAGATCGGCGTCAAGCGCGAACAGTTCCGGATGGGACCAGACGTCCACCGAATCTCTTGCGACATAGATCGGCAGGTCGCCGATCATTTCGACACCATTCTCGTTGGCATACTCTTTCATGGCCTTCCATTGTTTCAGGAAGAAATACTGCAGCACTTCATAGAAATCCACATCTTCCTTGAACTTCATGACCCAGTCTTTTTTCTTTTTCGGATCATAGAATTTGAACTCGTCATCCCATTCATACCACGGCTTGCCGTCAAAATGTTTTTTCAAGGCCATGTACAGCGCATAGTCTTCGACCCAGTCCTTATTATCCTCCAGGAATTTTTCGTATTCGGCATCCGGATTTTTCAAAAAGCGGTCTGTCGCCAGACGAAGAACATTGAAACGGTTGTTGTAGAGGAACCCGAAATCCACTTCATCCTCTTTCTGGCTCCAGTCAAGCCATGTGTACTCTTCCGGGATCAGCAGGCCGTCCTTGACCAGAAGGCCGAAATCGATAAAGTACGGATTTCCCGCAAACGTGGAATACGATGCGTATGGAGAATCTCCGTAGCTTGTCGGATGGATCGGCAGGATCTGCCAGTATGACTGTCCGCTTCCGTTCAGAAAGTCAACGAAGTCATACGCTGCCTGTCCCATCGTGCCCACACCATACGGGCTGGGCAGGCTTGTGATGTGTAATAACACGCCATTTTTTCTCATAGATTATTATTCTCTCTTTCAATTTAATTTCATTATACATATAAAAAGCTCAATATACCAATTGAGCTTTTCGATATTGTACGTAATTTATTTTATCCTTTAACAGCTCCGGCTGCCACACCTTTAATGATATATTTTTGGCCACAGATATAAACGATGATGACCGGGATGACGGTCAGCATGATCGATGCCATCATCGGTCCCATCTCGACACGTCCGTAGCTTCCGCGGAAGTACTGGATCAGCATCGGGATCGTCTTGTATTTTGTGATATCCAGGACCAGTGTCGGCAGGAGGTAGTCATTCCATACCCACATGGCTTCCAGGATCGCAACAGAAACCATGGTCGGTTTCAGGATCGGCACGACAACCTTGAAGAAGATCTGCAGCGGCGTGCATCCGTCGATCATGGCCGCCTCTTCGATCTCGACAGGAATCGATTTAACGAAACCGGCAAACATGAACACAGCAAGCCCGGCACCAAAGCCCAGATAAATGATCCATAAGTTGAACGGATTGTTCAGCTTGAGCGTATCGGCTGTCTGCGACAAGGTGAACATGACCATCTGGAACGGCACGACCATCGAGAAGACAAACAGGTAATACAGGAAATTGCTGAACTTTGTCTGAACCCGCGTAATGTACCATGCGCACATCGAGCAGAAGATGATGATCGCCGCAACCGATGTGATGGTGATCAGCACAGAATAGCCAAGCGATGCCAGGAATCCAAAGGAATTGATGGCCTTCATATAGTTGACAAGACCGCCAAACGATGCGGAATTGACAAGATCAAACGCAGAACTTGTAGTGATCGCTCCTTCGACCTTGAGCGAGTTGTTCAGGATCATGAAGATCGGATAGACCCACGCGATCGCCAGCGGGATCAGGATGATAAATAATATAACGGTCAAGGTTTTCTTTTTCTTCGTCATTACTGCTGTACCTCCTTAGAGCGAGTTGCACGCAGCTGCCAGAAGCTGACAAGTACGACAACGATCGAGAAAAGAACGGCTTTTGCCTGTCCGATCCCTTTCCATGCCTTGCCTGCACGCGCGTAGAATGTCTGGTAAATGTTGAGTGCAAGCATATCGGTCATATGGTTCGGGTCGCCGGCAGTCAGGGCCAGGTTCTGGTCGAACAGCTTGAAGCTGTTTGTCAGTGTAAGGAACACACAGATCGTGATCGAAGGCATCATCATCGGGATCTTGATCTTCCAGAGGATCTGCCAGTCGGTCGCTCCGTCGATCTTGGCTGCTTCGATCAGGTCATCCGGCACATTCTGCAGTCCGGCAATATAAATGATCATCATATATCCGATCTGCTGCCAGCACATCAGGATGATGATGCCCCAGTATCCGGCTGTTGCGTTCAGACGCAACAGCGGTTCTCCGACAATAGAGAGCACGCAGTTGATCAGGATCTGCCAGATATAGCCAAGCACGATACCGCCAATCAGGTTCGGCATGAAGAATATCGTACGGAAAAAGTTGGTTCCTTTGAGCTCCTGTGTCAGTGCCATGGCCAGCGCGAAAGCCAGAACGTTGATCGCGATGATATTGACAACGGCCACAAGAACAGTGAATCCGGCTGAGCGCAGGAATGATGCATCCGACAGAGCGGATACATAGTTTTCAAATCCGATAAATGTCGCATTTCCGACTGTCGTGAACTGACAGAAGGATAAATACAGCCCTTCAACAAAAGGGACGATAAATCCGATCGTAAATGCGGCAAGAGTCGGGAGCACGAACAGCCATCCGTATTTTTTTAATGTTCGTTCCATAGAACTCCTCCTTTATAAAAATGAAACAGGCAGATTTTCGTCTGCCTGTCATTCATTTCTGTTTAAACTTAAGACAGTGTCTTATTTCCTTATTTTTCGTTTGTCAGATCGTATTCTGTCTTCCATCCGTCAACAAACGCAGTTTTTACTTTATCCCAGTTTCCATCTGTAGGATCGGCTGCGTAAGCTGTCAGGGCTGAACCGACACCATTCTTCCATTCTTCGCTAGGAATCGTAGTGAATGCCCAGCTGATCGGCGTCTTGCCTTCTTCGGTCATCTTCTGATCTTTGGTAACAAATACGTTGTCTGATTTCTTGGCATCCTTGAACGGAATGACGAATCCCATTTCGTCTGCCATGGCTTTTGTACCTTCTTCAGAAGTTACGCACCAGTTCATGAAGTCCAGAGTTGCCTGGATATCTTCTTCGCTTGCTTCGTTGTTTACTACCCAGTAGTTTTCTGTACCTGTGCACAGACCCTGGTTTTCCTCGTCGCCGACACCGAAGTAGATCGGGATCATTGTCAGTTCGTTCGTATCCATGCCTGCGTCTTTGAGGTTCGTGTATTCCCAGGAACCGTTCTGATAGAATACGGCTTTGCCCTGTTCGAACTCGTTGCGGCTGTCATCGCCAGTCTTGGCTGCCAGGTCTTTTCCAGGAACCGTGGAATCTGTGATATACAGATCGAATATCTTGCGGTACTCGTCAAGGTATTTTCCTTCGATCGCTTCAGAAGAGTTGATTTCCTTGTCTTTGTATTCGAAATAGATCGGCATGTTGGCCAGGTGCGTTTTGTAACGCCAGTCGCTCGATCCATCCATACCAGCCGATGTGAAGGCTGTGAATCCGAGCTCGTCCTTGCGGCTTGCGATGTCGTCCGCCACTTTTTTCAGATCGTCGAACGATTTGATATCGTCAACCGTGTATCCGGCTTCCTTCAGCAGTTTTTCATTTACGATCAATCCGTAGGATTCGATGCAGTAAGCGATCGCCGCAACATCATCGTCACCATTATACAGCGCGTAGGAATCGCTTGTTAACTGATCGAATACCGGAGTTCCTTTCAAGTTGTAAGCATAGTCTTCCCAGTTTTTCAAACCAATCGGACCATTGACCTGGAACAGTGTAGGAGCGCCGCTCTTGCCCATTTCAGACATTAATGTCGTTTCATAGTTTCCGGAAGCAGCCGTTACGACTTTAACGTCCACGCCTTTTTCTTCCGTATATTTTTTCGCAAGGTTCTGCCATGCTTCATCCTGTTCAGGCTTGAAGTTTAAATAATAAACCGACCCTTTCGAACCGTCGGAGCCGGATGACTCGCCATCAGATGAGCTGCCGCATCCTGCCAGTAACATCGTTGCCGCCATACCAGCTGACAACATTGTCTGCCATTTTTTCATGATAATAAAATTTCCTCCTTCAATAAAAATGAATCTTCAGCGCCGCGAATGTAAGCGCTTGTACGATCAAAGGGTAAAACATGTGAAATCATATTTCGATCACTCTGCCCGATCATACCAAGTTTTCCACTTAAGCGACCAATTATTCCACTTTAAGCATAACATTTGAGAAAGTTCGTAAATGTTTCATATATTTTAGTCCTTTTTTTGGGAAAATATGGATTTTTCTCTGCGAATTGTGTATCATGTAGCCAAATCGCATTTTTTAGATCAAAAAGAGGTAAAAGAAATCATGTTGCTGTTTTCACAAATATTTGCCCTCCTGTGTTCTGTTTTCGTACCGGCAGGCGCCGCCATCTGGATCGCCCTGCACTATGAAGGAAAATGGAAGATCATGCTCCTGGGCGCTTTGACATATATCATATTCAATATCGCATTGTTCCTGCCGATCGTTTCCCTGGTCACTTCTTTCGATCCGGTCAGCGCATGGATCAGCACCCATCGGGCCGCATGGCTGCTGCTTATCGCTTTGCTCACTGTCGTTCTTGCCGAACTGTTCCGCTATCTGGTCATCAGCCTGTTCATAAAATATGATACGGCCAGCCTGGACGCTGTTTCGTTCGGTCTGGGCTACGGCGGCTTTCAGACAGCGATGAGCGTCGGAGTCAATGTGCTCATCAGCATCATCCTGTCTTCCTATATTGCCAAAGAGGGAGCGACAGCTGCCCTGATGGCCGAAGGGGTCGGACAGCTGTGCCTGATCGTCATGCAGATCGGATGGACCTTGCTCATCATGCAGGCAGTCAGCACAAAAAAGATCCAGTACTTCTTTGTATGTGTCGGGCTCGAATTTGCGGTATCCGCCTTATCTTCTCTCGGGCAGAATATATGGCACTGGAATATCTGGGTCATCCTGCTGATCATGTTCATTTTCGCCCTTCTGGCCGGCATGTACATCTCGCAGGAATTTAAAATTGAACAAAAAACAAAATCTTCGGGCAAATAGCTTGAAGTTTTATTTTTTTCCATGTGATAATTTTGGAAATGAAAACGCTTTACAGCGAAGGAAAATAAGAAAAGGAGAAAACAATAATTATATGGCTGATTTAAATTTAAAGCATATCAATAAAACATATCCAAATGGTTTTGTTGCAGTAAAAGACTTCAACCTGGACATCAAAGACGGAGAATTCGTGATCTTTGTCGGTCCTTCCGGATGCGGAAAATCAACAACACTGCGCATGATCGCAGGACTTGAGGACATTTCCGGAGGCGATCTGAACATTGACGGACGCCGCGTAAACGACGAGGAACCGAAAGACCGCGATATTGCCATGGTATTCCAGAGCTACGCTTTGTATCCGCATATGACAGTGCGCGAAAACATGGAATTCCCGCTGAAGATCGCGAAACTGCCGAAAAACGAAATTGACGCCCGCGTTGACGAAGCCGCAAAAACATTAGGGCTCGAAAGCCTGCTCGACCGCAAGCCGAAAGCGCTTTCCGGAGGACAGAGACAGCGTGTTGCGATGGGACGTGCGATCGTGCGCCATCCGAAAGTTCTTTTAATGGACGAACCGCTTTCGAACCTGGATGCCAAGCTGCGCGGACAGATGCGTGTCGAGATCTCCAAGCTGCATGAAAAACTGGGCGCAACGATCGTATACGTTACCCATGACCAGACCGAAGCCATGACACTTGGAGACCGGATCGTTGTCATGAGCGACGGAGAGATTCAGCAGATCGATACGCCGCAGAACCTGTATGATTCGCCGGTCAACAAATTTGTTGCCGGATTCATCGGCGCGCCGCAGATGAACTTTATCGACGCCACCCTGAAGATCGATGGAGACGATGTATATATCACGATTGCCGACCACGATGTGAAGCTGGCTGCCGACAAAGCGAAACGCCTGATCAAGAAAGGCTACAAGAAGGGACAGTCCGTAACAGCCGGTATCCGTCCGGAAGATCTGGGAGATTCTGCCGAAATGCTTGCCAAATTCCCGGAATCGCAGGTCAAAGGACATGTCGATGTATACGAAATGCTCGGTGCCACTTCGAACCTGTACGTCAATGTGAAAGGACAGCAGATCACGGCTGCCGTTGAGGCCGATACGCCAGTACGCGTAGGCGACACGATCAGTCTTGCGTTCGACAACAACAAGATCCACATTTTCGATAACGATACACAGGAAAATGTGCTGGTCGATATTGACCCGCAGACCGGAGAACTTGTACACTAATTGATAGAACACCAGCCCATCCCCTGATGGGCTTTTTTAGAAAATGAAAGAAGGAAGAAGACTATGATCTATCTTGAAGAAATTGCGCAGCAGTGCTTTTTTACCGGAAAGGACAGCGAACTGTTCCTGGACAAAACGACCGAAGACGTATGGAGAGTATCATCGAACCCGAAATACCGCAACCCGGACATGTCCATGGATGAAGCGCTCGAGCTCGAAGCCCGGCACCAGTTCATCCGGCTGCCCAAAGCACGCGATATGAACGAAATCGATATCATGGACGAATACATTGATTTTGTTCCGGAAAATATCCAGCGCGATCTGGCAGGCATCCTGCGCCAGCCGCTGCCGTTCCAGCCTTACCGCAGCCGGCTCGAACGCGCCCGTCTGCTCGATGATTATATGGCCTACCGGATCGAGCGCGGCGCCGACATCCTGGCCGACTGGTTCGAAGAACACGAGATCGACTGCTGTCATCAGATCGTTCCTGCCAATTTATCATCCGCTTATCTGGTACGGAAGCTGTCCGACAAGGACGCAGCCAAAGCAGCACATCTGCAGAAAAAGAGCGTTCGCCAGGTTCGTACCGATCTGTACAAGGTGCCCGAAAACGCTTTGCTCGACCAGAAGTTTTACGTAGGCTATTTTGATGGCGAAAACCTTGCGGCCGTACTGGATCTTGTGCTTGATTTTCCAAAACGCGGAACCGCCCGCCTCATCACACTGGAAGGAAATCAGGCAGCCAGTCTGCTTCCAGAACTCGAAAAAGAACTGGCAAGAGCCGGCTATGCGCATATAGAGATCGAAAGCCAAACAGCCGATCCATGGCAGGATCATGGATATACGATCCTCAAAGAAGAAAACGGTACAATTGTTCTTGGCAAAGAACAGGAACTGCCAGAAGAAGAATATGTTCCTGAATTCGAGGAACAGTCCGAGTGGACATTTTAAACACAAAAGCGTAGGATTTCCACGCTTTTTTATTTTCCCGGCAAAAAAAGAGAGCCGGCATCAAACCAGCTCCTGTTCGTTTTATTCTCTATTTTCTGTTATGCCTGCGTCTTGCGCACATACGCCCGCAGCACCCCGATCGTATCTCCTGTCGGATTGACAATCCGGTAGCCCTTCACGCTGGCCGGCACGATAAATGTTTCAGCATAATGCACTTCGAACGGTTCGAACGAACCATCCAGGCTTTCGATATACGCCTTCTGTCCTTCGATCAGATTGAGCATGTTCACGTTATCCTCGTTATCGACTACCGCTTCGTCCTTGATCCACAAGCGCCGTGTTTCGATAAATTCCAGCTCATGCAGCCCCGTATGTTCCTCTTTGACATGGTCATCCTCTTTTACCGTATGAATGGCATTGACAAGATTTTTCTCGACCCATTTTGTCGTGCGATCCCATTGAATGTTTTTCTTTCCGTGATCGATATGGACCGGACGAGGCAGACCGTCCAGGCCGACCCGTGCCCAGTCCCACATCTTGAATGTGAAACAGTATGGCGTAGCACTGATTTCCAGGACCATCGCATCGCTTCCCGAGCAGTGGCATGTTCCTGCCGGGATCAGGAAATGATCGTGTTTCTTGGCCGGAAAACGATTGATATATTTCTCGGCATCGAACAGGATCTCTCCCCGGTTGGCCGCATACAGATCCTCGATCATCTGATCCTTGTTGATCCCTTCCTTCAGGCCCAGATAAACGCTGGCACCCTCCTTGGCATCCAGGATATAGTAGCTTTCGTCCTGCGTATACGCCATTCCGAACGTGCGGTGAATGTACTCGGTCAGCGGATGCACCTGCAAAGACAGATTCTGTCCTCCGATCGTATCCAGGAAGTCGAATCGGATCGGAAACTCCGCTCCGAAGCGGGAATATACGCTCGGTCCGAGCAGCGGTTTCGGCTCGTACAGCACCAGATCCATGGCCGGCAGCTCGATATGCCCGTTGCCGAAATCAAGATAGATCGAGTTCTCTTCCGGCACCCCGTCAAAGCTCCATGCATAGTTTTCCTTGTCCGGATCCAGGTTGCATACTTCTTTCATCCACTGGCCGCCCCAGACTCCCGGATCAAAATACGGAACAAGGCGGAACGGACGATGCGCCATCTGTTCCAGGCCTGCGCGTACAGCATCGCTTTTGACAAGCTTGACATCTTCCATATTGTTCGTGTCCAGGAAATAATCGATCGAATCGAACAGGGAACGTTTATGCTTGTCGGCAACCCGCCATTCGATAAAGAAGCCGCGCTTGATCTTCCGCAGCGCATCTTCGTCATAGTTGGTATCCAGGAAGTTCGGCATTCCGTTGCGGTAGCGCAGCGTGATCTCCCAGCGCGCCATATCCAGATAGACAAGCGTTCCTGAAGCGATCAGGCCGGCACCATATCCATACACAAGCACCCGTTTCCCCTGGGCAGCCGATTCCTGTGCCGCATCACGCAGCTCTTCAAGCTTTTCAGGCACGATAAAATTATCGATCTCGCCATAATACATCCGGCCGAAGATCCTGTCATCCGTAATATTGTACTTGAGCTGTTCCTTGATCGTCTCTCCATCCTTGAACATGTCCAGAGCATCGATCCACACATCATGAGGAATTCGCTTCAGCTCTTTCTTCACTTCCTCGTCGAACACGCCCGGATACGCATCGAACACAAGAGTAGATCCTCCGTTCTGATCCAGGTCCTCCACGATCGCGTCCCATCCGTGAATGACCGCATCGTCATATCCTTTGATCCTCGTTTTAGGAAACGGATCATACAAGCTTTTCATCATTCATTGCCCCCTTCTTTAAATACGATTTCTCCATCTTCTTTATATACGCGCACAGGAAACGGCATCGCCTCGACACGCGCATAGTCATGTCCGGCATTGCTGTTCCATACACAAATAACGTCCAGACGCTCCTCGCCCGTATTGATCAGACGATGCGCATGATGACCGTCGATCTTATGCAGCGTGCCCGGCTCCATCTGTTCGCACCAGCACTTCCCTTTTTCATCCATAAGCATGAGCAGACCGCTGCCTTTGGCGCACCAGTAGTATTCCTGGCAGTTCAGGTCCAAGTGAAAATGCCCTCTTGTCATATTGCACTCGCCACATACGCACACCGGCTCAAGCATAGAAACGCCCCAGTTCAGATGACCTTCCACACGATCCGGATCATTGATGCATGCCACCGTATACATCAATGTATCGGCCGGCAGGCTCGGGTCTTTATCTGCATAAAACGAGACAGCATCCCCGTACAGCTTTGTGGATGTTTCCATCTGTTCTGAAACAAGGCCCGCATAAAAATCATGAAATATCGGCGATCGTTTAACTTCCATAACCCTCTCCTTTTTATCAAATGGTATATCATTATTATATGTCGTCGATCATCTCTCGTCAATCCTCATTGTGCAAAAAAAAGGACCCTGACATGCAGATCCTTCCTCATCGTTTGTTCATCCGGCTTTTCATTTCCATTCTTTCCGCTTTTCGAGCAGGATCGCATACGGCCCTGTATGAATGTTGAGGCCGCACACTTTCTGGATCGAAACAATATGGGGATCGACCGGTTTCAGAAACGCTTCGATCGCTTCGCTCTCCTGCTTGCCGAACTGGTGTGGATAGATCACAAGCGCCATCCGTCCTTTGATGCGAAGCCGCTTCAGCCCCGCCCCGATCGCTTTGACGCTTTCAGAAGGCATTGTCGTGACAGAAGGGTCTTCGTGCGGACAGAAGCCGAAATTGAAGATCATGGCATCCACATCCTCTTTGACATACCGGCCCATGCTGGCATGCGAATCCGCGATCAGCCGCACATGGCTTTGAAAATCGTTTTTCCTTCTTTCGATCAGATGTTCCTGGATATCGAACGCGTACACTTTGCCAACCTTTCGTTTTACGAACCAGTCCGTATCCTTTCCCTGTCCGAACGTGGCATCAACACAGACCGCCTGCCTGTGCAGAGCAGGAGAAAGAAACGAATGGGCGATTTCCACCATCGTTTTCATAGTTCTTTCAGCGCCTTCTTGTACAGCTCGTAGTCGATCTGCTCGTAGCACACGAAAATGATATCGATCGATTTCGTGTCCGGAAAAGCCGAGCGGATCTTGCGTATCGTCCTTACGGCAATGTCGCACGCCGCCTCATGCGGATAGCCGTAAATTCCTGTCGAAATGCATGGGAAGGCAAGCGAGAGACGCTCCAGATCATGTTCTCTTTTGTACTGATAGGCCATCGCCACACAATTCCAGTAGCAGCCAGCCAGCGCCTGCGCGTTTTCCTTCGTTCCTTCATAGATCGGACCGACAGCATGCAGGATGGCCTTGCTGGGCAGTCCGAAAGCCGGAGAGATCCGCACATCGCCCGCCTTTCCTTTTGGAAGTTTGGCGCAGAAGGCATCCAGCTCAGGGCCTGCCTTGGCAAAAATGGCGCCGCACACACCGCCTCCTCTGGCAAAATGCGCGTTCGCCGCATTGACGATCATATCAAAATCCAATCCCGTAATATCTCCTTTAATCGTTGAGATCATTGTACCCGTCCTTTCCTTCGATCATGGAGTCAAAGCGCGTGCTGATCTTGCGCGCCGAAATATACACGTTCTGAAACTGCTTGCCAAGCGCATCCAGCGATTTCAGGGACTTTTCGGTCCGCTCTTCCAGACGGCCGATATCCTCCTTGAGCTTGAACAGCTCTTTTTCGATCTCTTCCAGATGGCTGGCGCGGTAAAAATCGTTCGTGCTCGCCTGCAGCGTGAACAGGATGCCGACAAGCGTTGTCGGCGAAGTGATCATGACATGTTTCTGGAGCGCGTAGCTGAACAGTGTATCGCAGTTGCCGCAGATGAACTGATAGATCGCTTCGCTCGGAATGAACATCAGAGCCTGCGGTGCCGTATAGGCATTGATATATTTGCCGGCAATATCATCGATATGCTTTTTGATATTCTGCATGAACAGGCGCAGATAGTAGTCCCGGCTTTCCGGATCGTCATCCATGCGCATAAAATTTTCCATCGGAAATTTGGAGTCGATGCACAGCACCTGCTTTGTTCCAGGCAGATGGAGAGCGACGTCCGCGATCTTTCCGTTAGGCAAAGTATACTGGGTCGTAAAGATCGTATCGTTTTCGCCAAGATACGTTCCGAGCAGATAGTCGAGCTGATACTCGCCCCAGTTTCCGCGCCGCTTCGTATTGGTCATGACCTGGGCCATGCCCTCCACCTGTTCCTGCACCCATTCGAGCGAATCAGCCGAATGGATCTGGTTTTTCTGCAGAGCCTGCATCTGGGACAGGATCGTGTCAAAACGCGACACCACCTTCTGATCGGACAATCCCGAATTGGTGAGCACTTCCTGGTTTTTTGCCAGCAGTGCCGCATTGATCTGGCTGGCATGCCGGTTCTGCGACAGCAGATACACAAACAGCACAAGAACGCACACGAGCAGCACGATCAGCAGCAGTATGATCAAAAGATCCATAAAATCATTTCCTCTTCTTTTCTAAATAATGGGTCAGCCCTTCTTTTGTATTGTCCTGCGGGCAATAAAAAGCATGATCGAGCAGTTCCTTCAACGTAGTGCCGATCTCCTTTCCATACACACCCGCGATCCTGCTGACTTCTTTTCCGTTGAGCGCAAGCTGTCCGACACATACCGGACGCTTTTCTATTTCCCGTTCGTAAAAACGGATCATTTCCTTCAGGACAGCCAGCCGCTGCTGTCCTTTGGCCGAATGGGCCATGATATCCCCGTACTGCACCATGAACAGGCGGTGCATCTTTTCTTTGTCAAAGCCAAGCCCGACCACGAACTTATGCAGCCAGCCCAGAGTAGGCGCAGCGATCTCGTCATGATAGCGGACCAGATCCGGCACCGTGTTTTTATATTCGTTGGACAGCTTCAGATCTCTGCACGCACGCAGCGCGATCTCGTAGCTCACTTCCTGGTGCCCTTTAAAGTGGTCTTTGCCATCATGTCCGGTAATAAGGACATACGGCTTGCCCAGATCGTGCAGAAGGAGCGCGAAAGCACACAAGTCGTCATAACGCGGAAGCGAAGCGATCGCGCACAACGTATGGTCGAGCACATCCTTGTCGTGATAGACCGAATTCTGCTCGCAGAACGCGCAGGCCGTCAGTTCGGGCAGCCACGGCCTGAACAGCGAAAGCATTTTCCGGACCTGATACGGATTGGCTTTCAGTATTTTCTGCCATTCGCCAAACAGACGTTCCGCCGCCACATATTTGATCAGGTGCGCGTTGGCCTCGATCGCTTCGAAAGTTTCGCTTTCGATATCAAAGCCGAGCTGGGCCGCAAAACGATGGGCGCGCACCATGCGCAGCGCATCTTCCTGAAAGCGCCGGTCAGGATCGCCTACTGCGCAAATCATCTGCCGGGCCAGATCTTTTCGGCCTTCGAACGGATCGATATATCCCTGACGGGGCGAATAGGCGATCGCGTTGATCGTAAAGTCGCGGCGCGCCAGATCGGACACAAGATCCGATACGAAACGTACCGTATCCGGATGGCGGTGGTCCCTGTAGCCCGATTCGATCCGATAGGTCGTGACTTCGACAAGCAGGCTGTCGATCGAAATCGTTACTGTTCCGTGCCGGATCCCGGTCGGGATCGTATGGCCGAACAGCGCCATCGTCTGTTCGGGCAAAGCGTTCGTGCAGAGGTCGTAATCGCTGACAGGCCTTTCGAGCAGGCTGTCGCGCACACTTCCTCCGACCACGAAACATTCGAACCCGTGTTCTTCATATGTATGGATAATTGTTTTTATTTGTTCTGGAAGATACATAAGTTCCTTTCTGTTGCACATTATTTATTTTAACATACGAGTCTAATTATAGAGCATATGGTAGAATCTGATTATGAATATGATTTATGTTACGGGCCACCGTCATCCGGATACGGACTCGATCGTGGCCGCCTTAAGCTACGCTGCTTTAAAACGAATCAACGGATTTCCGGCTATGGCATGCCGTCTGGGCGAGATCAGCGATGAAACAAAATACATCCTCAACCGGTTTCATTTTGATGTGCCGGCCAGGCTCGATGATGCCAGGATCCGTCTTGCGGACATGCCGCTCGACCGGCCCTTCTGTATCGGGGAGGAGGCAACGATTTTTGAGACGCTCGAAAAGATGAGCCGGTGCCGGCAGCCGTTTCTTGCGGTCGTCGACAAATGCCAGCATGTCAAAGGAATGATCACCACCAATGATCTGGGATCGATGGCCCTGGCCGACACGGCATTAGGGATCGATCTGCTCAAAGACGTTCGGGTAAAGGATGTGGCCGCCACGCTGGATGGCAACATCCTGGTCGACTGCGATACGCTGCATCTGAACGGAAAAGTGAGCATTGTCACGTTGTCAAGACACAAAGCGGACCGCTATCAGGTCAAGGACCGGATCGTGATCATTGGCGACGATGTGCCAAGCCAGAAGCAGGTGATCGAGGCCGGTGCCGGCATGCTGATCCTGGTATGGTGCACGACCGTGGATCCGGAAGTGCTCGAGCTGGCAAAAAAGAACGGCTGTCCTGTCATCGTGTCGGGACACGGTTCGATGAACACGTCGCGCTATTTGTTTTTTGCGCCCCGGATCGGCCAGCTCATGTCAAGAAAAGTCCACCTGTTCCATATCAACGATTTTATGGAAGAGGCGGCCAAGAAGATGCGCAAGGATCGTTTCCGCGCCTATCCGGTCATCGACAATTCCGAACGGCTTGTCGGGTATTTATCCAAAGATGCCGGGATCGACTACGAAAACAAGTCGATCATCCTGGTCGATCACAACGAGTTTTCCCAGTCGGTCCCGAATATCGAAAAGGCTGTCATCCTTGAAGTGATCGATCATCACCGGATCAATGACTTTTCGACATCCAGGCCCATTTATTTCCGCAACGAGATCATCGGGAGCACGTCGACGATCGTGGCATCCATGTATTTTGAGCAGGAGGCCGAGATCGAAAAAAACATGGCCGGCCTTCTGCTGAGTGCGATCATTTCGGACACGATGAATTTTCAGTCGCCGACCACGACCGAAAAAGATAAGCGGATCGCGGCCCGCCTGGCAGAAATTGCCGGGATCGAGATCGACGATCTGGCTTACGACATTTATTTTATGTCTTCCAACTGCAAGGAAAAGTCGCTGGCCGATTTTGCCCGGGGCGATGTCAAAGCGTTTCTGATCGATGACAAAAACGTCCTCATCGCCCAGGCTATCATTCCGAGCATCGACGAGATCGTGTTCACGAAAGAGCAGATCATGCAGACGGCTGACGAGCAGGCCAGGCAGAAAAATGCCGATCTGTTCGTGTTCGTCTTTACCGATATTTTGAAAAAAGGGTCGTACTTCTATTTTGGCGGCAAGGAGAAAAATCTGTTCGAGAACGGCTTGTTCCACGAAAACGTGCTGTCAAGGAAGAAGCAGATCCTGCCCATGATCACGAGCACGCTTCTCGATTCCTAGGCAAAGCCTTTTTCAAACTTACCGGTTGTTTGTATCATAATACAAAAGGCAGGTGAAACTATGGGTCCGGTCAAAAAGATCATCGCAGACGAAAAAAACGATGACGATTCGCTCTCTGTCGGCATCCTGGCCAGTGCGGCCGTAGGGATCATGGATGCAGGGTGCTATATGACGCGGGGAAAGGTCTTTGCGTCCAGCCAGACAGGAAACCTGCTGTATCTGGGCATGGATATTGCCAAAGGCGATTTTTCCCAGATCCTGAAATATACATTTCCTGTCCTGCTGTTCATGATCGGGGTGACGATCGGCACCCGCTTTCACATGCACGACAAATTGAAAAAGTGGCGGCTGAGGGCCGCGCTTTGCGAAACGCTGCTCGTGATCGCCGCAAGCTTCATGCCCCTGTCATGGAACGCCCTTGCCAATCCGCTGTTCGGACTGGTGTGCGGCATGCAGGCTATCGTGTTCCGGCGCATCCACAACATTCCGCTCGCGACAGTGTATCTGAATGGAAACCTGCGCGAAGCGGTCGAGACAATGGTGCGCTACATTCATCTAAAAGACAGCGACGATCTGTACCGGTTCTTTTTGAGCCTGATCCTGGTCGTCACCTTCCTTGTCTTCGTGATCATAGGCGCGTTCTGTTCCCGGTTTTTCGGCCATTTTGTTACGCTGATCGCAGCCCTTCTTCTTGGCGGAGATGTCCTGGTGCTCAGAAACGCGCTGAAAAGGAAGGAACAAAAATCTTAATGAACAAATCCAGTCTTCGAAAGAAGACTTTTTTATATCCGCAAGCAACATAACCAATTATTGCAAAAACAATGTGAAATAAAAGATTTTCAGAAAAAAAGTCCACTTTCCTCTTCCAGTTACGTATATAAAAGCAAGGGGTCTTCAGATCTCTCTGGAAAGGAGGACTTCATTGAAACACGATAAATCCTCGGAAACAAACGAAGAATACGATCCGATGATCGAACGGTTCACTTTGTTCAGCGGCTTTTTCATGTTCGAAGCGTTTTCCAGAAGCGAAGAGGCTGTGGAACTGGTAGCCCGATACGGCATGGAAGCAAAAAGGAGCTTTCCTCTCTTCCGGCATGTGCGCTACGATCTGTTCATCGAAGATACCGAAAACAATATCTACGATATCGAGATCGAGAACGAGGGCCGGTCCTTGAATGAAAGAGCGATTGTCTACAGCAGCACGCTCATTGCCCAGCACATGAAGACGAATGAAAAATTCGAAAGCCTGAAAGACACGTGGGTCATTTTCCTGACCAAAAAGGATATGGAAAAAGGATACGAGCCGTATTACGACTACAAATGGTTCGATCCAAAAGGGCAGCGTCTGCTGAGCAGGAAAGCGGCCATCCGGTTCGTGAACGGGCAGTATCGAAACGATGACGCGTTCGGAAAGCTGATGCATGATTTTCATTGTACAGATCCGGACCAGATGTATTATGATGAGCTTAGAGAAATCGTAAGGTATTTAAAAAAAGACCCGGAAGGAGTGAAAATTATGTGCGATATCATGAATGAGGCCGAAAGGCGATGGAAAGAGCAGGCTCGCAGAGAAGAGCGGGAAAACATGATGCACAAACTGCACGCAAAAGGCATGTCTTTTGAAGAAATTGCCAGCATCATGGAACTGCCGCTGTCTACGATCAAGACCTTTTTCCGTAAACGATCAAAAGCCGTATGATTTCTGAAATTTCAAAAAAGTCCTCTTTCCTTTCAAACAAGAATCAAGAAAGGAACGGATCAAATGATGATTTTGAACCCATACCGCAATGACAAGTAGAGAAATACAGACCCGCAATGCCTATGACACGCTTGCCAAAGAATTCATTCGCGACACGCGCGTCCTTGCCTATATGTTCAAGGACTGCGTGCCTGCCTTTTCCTCTTCTTCGATCGAAGAGATCAAAAGCGAAATTGATGCCTGTCACGGCATGATCGACCATGCAGGAGGCGAGATCCCTCTGGCATCCGGAGCCAGGATCATTCCCGATCTTCTGTTTGCCGCAAAGCAGCTGAAAGGCAACGTGGACTTTCAGAAAGACAAGCCGTCCTATAAGCTGGAAGCACGTATTGCTGCCTATGCGTCAGCGCTCCTCTGCCACCAGATCGATCCTCCGATCGATTACGACAGGATCCTTCCTGTCCTTTCGATCTGGATCACCAATTACTATGAACTGGAAGAGAGCTGCTTGCGGGCAAGCACGAACTATGAAACAATAAAAAAAAGAAACTGCACCAGAACAGAAAGATCGAACAATGACTTCATCAACTGGTGTCTGTTCGAGATCGGGAACAGGATCTATGAGGATGACCTGGATTCGGCACGCATCCTGCATTATCAGTTCAAATGCAGGGACGAAAAGGAAGCGGCGAAACAGCTGGCAAAGTACGGGATCAATACGAGAGAAGACAGAAAGAGGTGGAAAACGATGTGCAATCTAAGCGAAGGAATTTACGAACACGGACATCATGACGGAAAGATCGAAGGAAAGATCGAAGGCAAGATCGAACAGGCTATATCCACAATATTTGCCGCAATGAAAAAGCTCAATATATCTATGGACAACCCCCAGAAATTCTTCTAAACCGAGAGTGTAAATTGAACTGTGTAAGTTTCTAGGTGAACCTAGAAGCTATCACAGT
>ERZ778513.329-NODE-329-length-41243-cov-9.665121_pt1 | contig 41243 bp, 40 predicted proteins | sample MGYA00510345_ERZ778513 | MGnify/ENA primary metagenome ERZ778513 (study PRJEB29527, sample SAMN07138966) | mouse gut metagenome | material: feces | host: mouse | place: China:Nanjing | collected 2016-01-25 ... | reverse complement strand
CCCATACAAACCATACATTATCTTTTTCAATCCACCAGTTATCCCCCCAGATAATTAACTCATTATTTTTCATTTATTAATAAGTCCCTTCTAAATCATCTTTTCAAATAGTTGTATCTATTCCACACTTTTTTAGAAATTCAATATAGTTCTTTTTATAGTTTACATCAAAAAATTCTTTGTGATACTCTGATTTTAATATATTCCGATTATTCCACAGTTTTAAAAAATCATCTCCATTTTTAATCATATGGACAGATTGTAATTGGCTTAAACCACATTGAATACTTTCTTGACTTGCAAAAGAAAAAACAATTCTTCCAGTAAATAAAGCTTCATAGCAAACAGTACTTCCATCAACTATCACATACCGACACTTTTTCATATAAAAATTTAATCCATTCTCATTAGCAATAATGAAATTAGGATATTTTAATTTTTTTTCAAACCAATCTCTTTGTTCTTTTGTTGAATATAAAGGATGAAATCGAAAATAAATTATAGCACTCTCATCTAATTCTGGCATAATTCTATTTAAAAATTTGAAATATTCATCAAAATTCAAACCTGCACAAAATAATATATAATTATTATCTGGAACCTCCTCTTTTATTACAGGTTTTGTATATCCAATTACGTTACATTTTTGAGGAATTTTTGCTTGATTGCTCCAATAATTCCCAAAGGTTAAATAATAATCTGTAAATATTTTTCCACATGACTTATCTGTCAAAATATAATCACTATATTGATAAAAGGAATGATATTTCGAAATTAACCCATGTTGCAATTCTGCGGTTACAATTTTTTGATTCTTACACGCCAAAATTAGACAAGTTCTAAATAAATCCGGGTAACTAGCACAACATATTACTGCTAATTTAGGATTTATTTTTTGTAAATATACTTCAAATATTCTTATTATCTGCTTTGAATTTCTTGCAAAATTTTCAAGCTTGTAAGCTATTTCTTTCCTCATATTATCATTTATTGGTAATGGACAATTATGATTTAAAAAAGCAATTAAATTTTTAATATTTTTCTTATCCTTCTCACTTATATTTTGATGTGGTTTAAATATACTTGTATAGTTTTGTATATCAATAAAAATATCATCCATTTTCCAATTTATATACGAGCAATTTCGCTCATATTCATTAAGAATTTCTCCATTCATTAAAGTAATTGTGTTATTTGGAAACATATTTATAAATGGCATAATCAAATCATCATATACCAAACCATTATCATGTTGAGATAATGCATCGTAAGACCAAAAAGCAAAAAGAATATCTTTTTTTGATGAAATAAAAGGATTTCTAATTATATATTTACTTATGAAACCTTTCTTCTTATATTCTTTGCTTTTTTTAATGGATATTTTTCTTATTTGGTGAGATATTTTTTTATCTATTAAATCTCTAATAAAATAGGAGCGAATATACATCCACATTGGTATTTCAGTATCCATAAATTTGAAATCATACAATCGACTGTTGTTCTCAAACTCATACATTTGCTCATAACACTTTTCCATCTCGGTCATAATTACGATTTCCTCACATCTTACTAAACTTTTATCTTAAACATATGGAAAGCTGTTAAAATATACATCATTTCAAACTAAGCTTCTTCTAAATATACCTTGTTTTCCTGATTTGTATTCTACAAATAATTTTCAGAAAAATATCATTCTTATTTACTAATAGTTCTCTATTACCTAAAATTTAACTTTTTTTATTTCTAACTTACACTTTAAAAAGAATATATGTAGCAAATTCTTTATTAACAAAGCCTTTTTGTATTAAACTTTAATTTAACACAAAATTATAAATCTCAAAATAAACAAGAATATCAATCATGATATGTGTACTTTTATAATTTTATCAAGATTAATAATTATACAACAGTTTACAAGTTTTTGAAAAAGCTATGATTTAACAATCTCATATTAAATAAATATTCTGTTTTCTTATGATTAAATATGACAAAATATATTTTTATTCTATACATTTTACATACTAAACAGTTATTTGAATAAAATTATAAAATATTGTAATTATACTTCTCTTAAATAATTTTTTTCTCCATTCAATAATTTTAGAATATCTATTGATTTATATAATTTTCCTAAATCCCTAACATAATCATTGTAATATATACTATGCAATCGTTCATTTCCCCTAACTTTCCAATCATATTCAACTAAAAATCTCTTTAATAACACAACATTTGATATATCTGTACTATCTGAGTAAAAACATATCTTTTTATATTCAAGTCTGTTAAATACTTGCAAATATTTATCTCTTTGCTTATTGCTCGCATCTATTCCCCATTTTATAAATATATTATCTGTATGAACCCTCTCTATTCTTCTATCCCATTGTTGTTTTGCTTCTTTAAATTCAGTACAATGAACAAAGTTTATTTTTCCCCCCCCCCCCCGTAATTATTTTTTATAATTCCTATTGGATACTCATTTCTTCTTAAACTCCCTTCTCTGTATAATTCCAGTGGTTTGTTAATATATTCTGTAAAATTTGATATAAACAGTGCATAGTCATCTTCATCGAAAAGAGTATTTATTGTTGGAGAAGTAAATTTTAATCCCAAATATTTATATAAATAGCCAGCCATACAATCTTCTGTTAGAATTGTAATTGGATGTTCAATAAGATTGACATATCGCCCAAAATCAAAATTACATATATTAAATACACTTCCTTTTATTATAACATTTTCATTAATTCCTTTATTGATTATTTCTTTGCTTATTTCATCATAAAATTTATCACTTGTTATAACGATGTAATCAAATTCATAATCACATATCATTTCACTTGTAATTACTTTATACCCATCATAGTTATCCGTTATAATATCTTTAGATACAATGGCAACAATGCAAATATTATTTTTTAATATTTCAAGTTTAATTGAAGTAGAAATATTTTGATAACATTGCCCCATACCCCATAATAAACATTTTTTCATTCATTCCTCCAATAATAGAATCTGATAATAACTTCTAATATTTCCAAATAGGATCTTTTAGCACCCATTCACCCATTTCATTTTTTTCAAACAAATCCCTATTGTAGAATTTATCAACAATATTCCAAAATTCCGTTTCTGAATAACCAACAAATTCCACAAAATCTCTCACACACCTACTATCCAGTTTTGCATCATGTAATCGAACTGCTTCCACTGCTTCTTCCCTTGTTATTAAACCATATCTTACAAATCGTGCAGCATAATCTGTAGCACTGGCATGTCCAAATTTCGGATATTTCATCCAAGGATGTATCAAATATGCTCGGCTTTCTATCTGATCAAAATTTTCTATATGATGACTTCTATTCCATTCATGTTCTAAATCATGAAATCCTCTACTTTTAGCAAACAAGTAATTTGCATAACTGTTCCACTCTACAAAATAGGATATATAAATAGGGTCCAATTTCTGCATATTTGGTGTCTCCAACATTTCCATAAATTTCATATCTATTCCATCAATAACACATAATTCTTCAAATTTGATATCACTTGCTACTCCATTATTTAACTGTCCTTTGGCAGAATATGTTTCTTCATAATCAAATCCACCATACTCATAACTCACATTTTCGCCATAAACAAGAAGCGGTGTATTAAATTTTAATGCCATAATAAGTGGATATGTATAAATCAATCTATCTATGTACCATGTAGGTTTTCCGTATTTTTCAAAAGTATAGCGCATTAATTTTTTTTGTGTTTTTATATCCGGTTTTAAACTGATAATATTGCATCCAAATTCCTCTGAAATATTTTGTATATTATGTTTACCTGCTTCTGTCATTTTAAAATTATCTTCAACACTGAATAGAATTGGATTCATTTTCATAACTTCCTTCATAAGATAAACCTGATAGTGACTATCCTTCCCCCCACTTACTGCAATTGCACAATCATATCCATTACCATTCATTCCTCTGTATTTATCACATATCTTTTCAAATTCCTTCCATCTCTCATTCCAATTTATCAATTTTCTTCTTTCATATGACTGGCATGCTGAACATATCCCATCTTTGTTAAATGTAATTCCTGGTCTTGTATCTGGCATAACACATTTGGTACAATACTTCATTTAATTATCCCCCTTATATATAATGAAAAAGATTACTTCATGCCGCTTTTTTCATTATTTTTATAAAATCTATTTATGAGAAATTCAACATATTCAAAATCTAATTCTGAATCAATATCAATAGATTCTTTTTGTTCCATAATAAATGCATATGAATATTTTCCATAAAAAGATTGTATTTCCCTAAGTATACTTACTTTTGAAATATAAATTGCCCCATTCAGTCTATAAAATTTACTCAATTCTTGTCTTCTCAATAAGTTATCGCTTTTAATTAAGTTAAAAAAATTTAAATCCGTGGGTAGAGCAATACTTAATAATGGATTATATTCACACTCACACACACTCACTATAGAATCTGCATTTTTTTCTTTCATCATCTCAAAAGCACTATTAATACTCTTATATGTACGCAAAGGAGAAGTCGGCTGTAAAAGAACCACATTGTCAAACTCTTGGCCTACCTTTTTATATTCATCTAGTACCTCAAGCAAAACATCTACGGATTTTGCAGTATCTGTTGAATTTTTTTCACTTCTTAAAAATGGAACACTTGCACCAAATTTTCTTGAAATGTCTGCATAATTTTCTGAATCTGTTGATACCATAACTTCATCTATATATATACTATTACGTGCACTTTCTATCGTATATGCGATCAAAGGTTTACCATCCAAATTACGAATATTTTTATCTCTAATACCTTTAGAACCACTTCTGGCTGTTATTACTCCAAGAGTTTTCATATCATCCTACTTTCTGTCTAACAAAAATTTCTAACATACTTATACATTTGATTTTCCAATCTTACTTCAATCCAAAAAATCCCAATGTAAGTATGTTTTCAATTGCATACTTTACATTAGGATTACAGCTTAACTATTTTATTTTAAAAATTAAATTATATTCATATATTTCTTCAAATCAGCAAAATTGTCCGATATAAAAAACTTTCTCATATTCCAAAATATAACTCATCTAGTATATCTTGTTCCATAAGGCAAGTATAAGTCTATTACAAAAATGTAATCCAAACCGACACATCTGACAAAGTAAGTGAAATATCAATATTAAATTTTTTCAATTTCATTTCATAAAACTTGATACTATACAAATCTTTGTTATACTCTTTATTTTCTTCCTTAAGTATACTATTTAGATATTTAATGCTCTATCCATTTGCAATAAACTCTTGTTCTTTCAAATTCTTTCACTCTACAACATGTTATACTAATTTCAATATTAATGATAAATTACATTATTGTATTCCTTTCTTTCAAGAATAAACAATTCACAGTTAACAGTAGATATCCCACCATTTGATATTGTAAATAGCATTTTCTCTCTCTTGTATATAGGTTCCAATAATAATACATAAGATATCTTTTTCCAAATATTCATGCAGCTTTTCACATAAATTGTCATCTGAATTCGTAAAATCACTCACCACTATTTGTAACTTTGTAAAATAATTTTATATCTGTCTAATTCAATACACACAACATAATATCACTATATTTTTTATATTTATAATAGCAATAATATATTCCATGTAAAGTCTCTAATACTTCTTACTCCTAATATAAAGTATACAATTGTCAAGGTCCATTCTATTGTGCAATTTTGTCTTTAATCCTATAGCATGTTTCATGAAATATCATAAAATTTCTTCTCTATTGTTTCGTGTTGAAATAAATATTTTTTAATTTCTGAATATATATTCTCTGATGTACCACTTCTCTCATATGGATTTTCCATATTCTGCAGCATTCCTTCCGATTTTAATCTTTTTGCTTTTTCTATTGCTGCGCTAATTTCTTCAACGCGATTTCCACAGTCAATTACTGATTCAGCTCTTATTCTTCCAGACTGCCGATTTCCTATATTTATAGTAGGGACATGAAACGACGGCGCTTCTGTTATTCCACTAGAAGAATTTCCAATCACCATTTCACAATATTGCAATGCACTTAGATATCGTATCATTCCCAATGATACAAACGCTATCGCCCTATTGTGATTCCATTCTACATATTGATCAATCTTCTGGTTGATGATTCTTCCATCTGTATCTGCATTTGCCTTCGTAAATATAATATGGTACTCCTTATGTTGCTCCAACGCCGCAAGAAGATTCTCAAACTGTTCTCCTGCTGTATTGTTTTCCAAAGTAACCGGGTGAAATGTTACCATTACATATGGCATATCTAAAGAAAATCCTATACTCTGCGACAATTTCTCCCTGCTCATTAGGTTTTGTGTTTTGATATTTTCCACGCTCAAGGCCCCAACACAAAACACATGATCTGGTTCTTCACCCAACTGAATGACTCGCTTCTTGTATTCCTTCGTTGATGTAAAGTGCAGTGTACTCATTTTAGTTATGGAATGTCTTATCGCATCATCAATTGCACCCAATGTCAATTCTCCACCATATATATGCGCTATCGGTATCCTGTGTATCATAGCTGCCGTAGCTGCCGCAAGTACCTCATACCTGTCACCAAGTATTATCACCATATCTGGCTCAATTCTTGTAAAAATATCCGCAAATCCAATTATTCCAAGTCCTACCGATTTTGTAATACCGTTTGGTGTATCAGAACTTAAAAGCATCTCATTTCGCTCTGTTATTGCAAAGCCATCCTGTTCTATTTCCTGATAGGTAAGACCAAATTCAGGGGATAAGTGCATCCCCGTTGCCACGAGCTGGAGTTCCATATCTGCACCATTATCAACTTTTTTAATTATGGGTCTTAATAATCCATATTCCGCCCTTGTTCCTGTTACTATACATACTTTTTTCATATTTCTATCTTCTCGTCCATTTCATAATTCCTATTCGCAGCAGTTCCTATTACTTCATTCCACCGCATAGGACTTATACCATTTCCAGGACGTTTTGTTGTCAAATTCAATTCCGTAAATATTTCATCTTTTTTTATTCTACATTTTGCCACTATACTTTTCCGCGCTACTGCAAGATTGAGAATTTCATCCAAAGTCGGTTTTTTTACACCATCACCTAATGCCTTTTCAATATTTCTAATTGAAGTAACCATTTTTTCTAATTCATCCGGCTGTAAACTTGCTTTATGATCAGGTCCTTCCATATTCCTGTCCAATGTAAAATGTTTTTCTATAACTGCTGCTCCCATTCCAACTGCAGCAATCGGCACCTCTATCCCTAATGTATGGTCTGAATATCCTACTTCCCCTCCAAAGTGGTTTTGTAATGTTACCATTGCTTTTAAATTAGCATCCTCATATGGTGTGGGGTATTCCGTAGTACAATGCATAAGTGTTATTTCACCAGATCCACCATCTTTCAATAACATTACTGCATTTTCTACTTCTTCTAACGTACTCATGCCCGTTGACAAAATAACTGGTTGATGTAAACCTGCAATTTTCATGAGATACGGATAATTAGTAATCTCTCCTGAAGGGATTTTCCAAAGACCACATCCCATACCATGTAAAAAATCAATACTCTCAATATCAAATGGCGTTGATAAAAACTGTATTCCTATTTTTTTGCAATACTCAAACAACTCACAAAATTCTGTATAAGTTAATAGAAGTTTTGAAAGCATATCTTTTTGTGACACAATAGTTCTTACATTATTCTTCTGATATTCTGCCATTGGTGCCGAATCCGTTACAAGTGACTCTAATTTTGCAGTCTGAAACTTAACAATATCCGCCCCACTTTTTTTTGCAATGAATGCCAGTTTTTTTGCAGTTTCCAATTCACCATTATGATTTACACCTGCTTCTGCTATAATTAATACCTTATTCATTTAACATCATAGCCTCTCTTACTGTACATCACTTTAATTATTTATATACTTTTTTATTACAGACGGCACCCCAACCGCTAAAGTATTAGATGGAATGTCATTAATAACTACTGCCCCAGCCCCTGTTACCACTCTATCTTCTATTTTTCTTCCCTGTATAATCTTTGTACCAGTTCCTATATTTACTAAATCTCCTATTTGGACATTTCCCGATATATTTGTACCCGGATTAATTGTATTAAAATCTCCTATCTTAACATCATGACCAATGGTACACCCCAAATTTATAATATTAAAATTTCCAATACTGATATCCACTGTAAACGCATTATTTGCACATATGATATTTCCTTCACCCAACTCCACACTATCCATAATGTCTACAGATGGATCTATCAAATTTGGAAACCTAATGCATTTGTTATTTCTGTATTTTTTATATAGCTCCATTCTAATCCTGGGGTTCCCTATGGCTATGGCTACAGATAATTCCTCATATGTATTTAATAGATACGCATCATCACCTAAAACATTTTCCTTCGTCGTTTCCTTATCAATATAACCACAAAATTTCCATTTCGCATTGTTCTGTTTTATTCTATCTATGATCAATTTTGTTTCCCTTGCGAATCCGCCGCTTCCAACAATCACTATATTTTTCATGCGACATACCCTATGTAAAGAGAATTACTATTCCCCCCCCCCCGTATATTTTGTAGTTCTTTCACCTACCACCATACAATTATCCTCCACACGATTTCTTATTGTTGTTCCTGCTCCGATTACTACATTACTGCCAATTTCTATATTTTGAATCACCGTCGTATTTGCTCCTATAAAAGTCTGTTCTCCAACTAATACACCACCACATAACACTGTTCCTACTGCAATATGCGAAAAACTATTTATTTTACAGTCATGCTCAACAATGGCACCTGTGTTAATAATGCACATCTTTTCAATGATTGTATTCCCGTTTATTACTGCTTTTTTTCCAACAAATATGCCTTCTTCCAGTTTCACATTTTCAGAAATAACTGCTGTTTTATCTATAATATTGGGAATGATATAACCAATATCCTTCAACCTCTGGTATAGTCGATTTCTTACTATTCCATGTCCCATAAATCCTATTGTTACAAAAGCATTTCTTAAACCATGGTCAAAATATTTTTGTAATGCATCATCTGTATCCAATACATGGTAATCTTTATATCGTTTCCCCTGCATTTCTTCTGTATCCAAAAAACCTACAATATTATACTTTTCCCCACGTTCAATGCTATCCACTACACTATGTGCATGTCCACCAAGTCCAAGTAATATTATGTCTTCCATTATTCGTCAGCACCCCAGTCTTGCTTTCATTTTTTCTAATTCGTCAAGCTGTCCCATGTCAAGCCATGCATCTTCACCAATTGGATAGACACCTATTCGTTTTCCTTCTTCCATATATTTTTCAATTACTATTGGAAAATCTGCTGGTTTATTGTATTCTAAATCCTCTATTACTTCTGGTTCTACAAAATAACATCCAGTATTTGTAAAAAATGACATATGTGGTTTTTCCTGCATAGATTGTATCATTCCATCTTCACCAATATTTACCACCCCATATGGAATCATGAAATTTTTAAGAGAACATATCATCGTGATTATGTTTCCTGATTCTTTATGCTGCTTATATGCCTTTGTTAAATCATCATCTATCAAAATATCACAGTTTGTTAAAATAAATGTATCCTTAATTTTTCCCTTCAACAAACTGATACCGCCACCTGTTCCAAGTACTTTTTCCTCTACAATAAAATCTAGTTGATATTCCTTTTCTAATTCATCAAAATATGCTTTAATCATATTTCTTTTGTAATTGACGATCATATAAAACTGTCTACATTTATAGGAACAAAAACGATTAATAATATGTTCCACAATTGGATAATCTCCAATTGGTATTAAAGGTTTTGGCAAAATATTTGTATATGGTGAAAGTCTTGTTCCACGTCCCCCTGCCATAATTACAACTGGTACTTCTTTTTCAAAGAAACCATGTTCTTTTATTATGTCAGTTGCAAAAATTACTTTTTGAAGAATTTGATTTTTATCTACAATCGGAATTGCACTAATCTGATATTTTTTCATAGTATATATTGCTACATCTGCCTGTTCCTCATATAAATAAATTGGCTGATAATTGGCGGCACACCTCACTGGCGACTGTAAATCTCCATTTTTCATCATCCATCTACGAATATCGCCATCAGTCACTGATGCTAGTAATTTTTTATTTTGATGTACAAAAAGTATCTTTCGTGCATTTTGATTAATCTGCTGCATTGCTTCCAATATGGACTTATTTTCTTCAATGTATAACTCATTCATATTCGTCCTCTGATAGTTCTTACAGATTATATATATCTGTTTTATACTTATCCGAATTTTGTCTCAAAAAATCGATTGTATTCCTCAGTCCTTCTTCCAATGAATATTGTGGTTTCCAATCTGTCAATCGCATTATCTTTTCATTGCATCCAAGTAGTCTGTTCACTTCACTTTTTTCAGGTCTTAATCGTTTTTCATCACATATTATTTTCGCGTTTGGATTAATCTGCCTAATCAGTTCCTTTGCTAGTTCCCCAATTGAAATTTCATTTTGTGTGGCAATGTTAATTTCCTCTCCAATTGTTTTATCACATTCATAAATTGAGACAAAACCATTAACTGTATCTTTTACATAATTAAAATCTCTTGTTGGTGTTAATGCACCAAGTTTTATCTCTGTTTTTCCTGTAAGCAATTGCGTAATTATTGTCGGAATTACTGCTCTTGCAGACTGTCTTGGTCCATATGTATTAAAAGGTCTTACAATTGTTACTGGAAGCTGAAATGACCGATAAAAACTTTCTGCAAGCCTATCTGCACCTATTTTTGTCGCTGAATATGGTGACTGTCCCTGAAATGGATGCTTCTCATCGATTGGTATATACTGAGCAGTACCATATACCTCTGAAGTAGATGTTACAAGGACACGCTTTGTCTCTAATTTCCTAGCTGCTTGCAACACGTTTAATGTTCCTTTAATGTTGGTATCAACATAGGTATCTGGCGAATGATAGCTAAATGGTATTGCTATCAATGCTGCTAAATGAAACACTGCTTCGACTCCTTTTATTGCATCTTCTACACCATTTGGATCACGAATATCTCCTTGGAATACTTCAACATTTTCCATAATATGTTTTGGGAGTGTATCAAGCCACCCCCAATTATTAAAAGAGTTATAGTATACAAATGCTTTGATTTGATATCCTTTTTTCACTAGTTCTTCTGTTAAATGACTACCAATAAATCCATCAGAACCTGTTACTAATACTTTCATCTTTATACCCCTAGCCACCCTTTTCGTAATTTAACAATTAATAATCTCCACATTCTGCATCATTATCGGTTTCCCTGTCTGTTGATACAACTGCACGACACTACTTCCATCTCCATAATATGCATCACTTATCTCTATCGCTCTATCCAAATCTGCGGTATCATCATAGATTCCCCAGCCTTCTTCTTGATACTTTTTTACAATCCGCTCATACTCTTTCCAGAGTTGGGGACGCATACTTTCTACAGTTGCTTTGATAAGTGGGTGGGGACGCCACAACAGTGCGACTTCTTCTTTATTTTCCTTAAATATATTGAAGACATACTCCATTTTTGCAAGCATCTTCTCATTATGATTTAATAGTCCTGCAACACTTGTATTATAGAATATTATCTTTTTCCAACTTCCATCTGGCTTTTGAATAATTCTTAGCCAATCTTCTGGAACTTCAATATCTTCCTTCTTTGTGTTTGCTACTTTATCAAATTTTGGTGAACCCAATCCTAGTATCTTTTCTTCCCAGTATGCTCTTGCTGCTTGTGTATGGTCGTTTGTGGCATCGAGAAGCACTTTAATATAGACCTGTTTCATATCTTCTGACTGCACAATCACTTTGTCTGCATTGAATACGCCTGGTACAGTACAGAAATGTTTCATACCTTCTATTTTTTCATCTTCGTCTGGTTTGATTTCACGCAATACAAAATATGGGATATAAACCAGCTTGTCTGTATATTTCTTTAAATTATCGGAAAAGAAAAACGGATGTACGCTTGTTACCAAATTTAAATTATCATATGGATTATGTATATAAATGACATCTGGCTTTCGGTTTTCAAAATCATAATCCTCATAGCTTGTAATTGGTACATAATTTGGATATTGATTGCCTTCGTAATGAATCTCGCGAAAACTTCCATCTGGATTTTTATCGTAGTATGGTATCGGAACCACAAAAGCATCACAATATTCATCTTCCTCTGCTGCTTTCCATACACTTTCTAAGCTGTCCCACATGCTTGCTTTGTATGGTAGGAAAACAACTTCCTTTTTGATAGCAATGTCGTTCTTTGCGCTATTCTCTATTTTCAATAATTGTTTTCTTAGCTTCTTATAGATTTTAACTTCATTGTATGTATTGTCACTCAGTTCTTCATAAACATGAAAAAGCGTCTCACAGTATCCTTCTACACAAGACACTGTAATATGTCCTTCCCCTTCTAATCTTTCGATACTCTCGCCAAGTGAAGTTGCAAATTCCTGACACTCCGCAAGCATATTCTGCGCAGAAATCCGATTATTTTGATTTAATGCCTCTTTTATTTCTTCGTGAGCTTGATATAAACTCTGAATAAACTCTAACACTTCCTGTTTCTGTGCTTTCCTCATATTATACTCCACTGATTTATATTATTATATGGATTATCAAAATATTTCTGTTTGTATATACTTGTCACACAACGCTGTATTTCTATAATAAACTGTAGTTTTGATTTCTTTTATTTATCATATTTTAGTCCGCCAAGATGATTGTTCACTTATATCCCTATATCGAAATTAGTTTAACACAGTTTAACTTAAATGACAATTACTTTTTTAAATCCACCACAAAATATCATTGAGAAAATATGGAAATGGTTCTAAGAGCTTTTTAATCAACAGTACAGCACATGTTTTCCCATAATATACTATAGATAGAACTGTTGAAAATAAAAGTCGCCAGTCATCTATAAAAACGTATTTCTATGTACCAGCTGCCAATATCCGCTAAGTCAGCAGTTGCTGCGGGTCTGACAATCAAGATCTTCAAGTAAAGTTACACTATCTCATTCAATTTTTAATTGGAAATTCTGCTCATAATCCTCTGCATCCTTGCAGAAATAAACTTTTTGATTATATGGATTCGTTATCATAATAACCTGTTTTAGGATATCCATACCTAGCACAGTATCTGTAACTCTTTTGTCAAAGGTTACCCATATATCCTGTCTGCCCATATTGATATTTCCTATTGTGAACTGTTTCAGCCTGCATTTATAAAATATCACGGGCAATCCTCTGACAAAACCACCAAGAATTTTTGTCTCATTTTTCTTCAGAGTATCCTCATCAATGCGTGAATCAAAGACTTTGCAATTGCAGCAGGTAAACATCGCTCCTGTGTCAACAATAAACTTAGTTACACGCACTCTGTCTAAAACTGCAATGCATTCAACCAAGCATTTGTTATCCCTTATACTCGTACTGTACACCTATTGCACCTCCGTTATTATAACTCCCTCCAAGGACACATATCCTACCCTCCTCCTCTAATCTGTCCCTCTCATCAATCAATTCATCAAACGAGTCATCCGAGGTGCTGACACAATAGAGGTAACCATTGTGGTCAACAATTTTGTCATAACTGTCAATAATATATAAATACTTGCAGTCCTTATATTGCTGCTCAATTTCATAATCGTTCTTCAATGTCTTCTCATCCAATATTTTCAACATATTACATGCCTCCTATAAACTTTGAATAGATTATAGCATACGATTCAAAGAGCCGTCAAAAATTTTTGCCTTCAAGATTATGAAGTACAACACTTATCAACACCACTTTACAACTTTTGAAAATAAAATAACGCACAAGGCACTTTTCGTAGTATAATAAGTTTGCAACCAAATCTTTACGAAAGAGAGTGACCTTGTACGTTAAACTTATTATACAACGAAAACAACATAATTGGTAGGCTTTATAAATATTTTTCTGTTTATTTTGTTGGTGTTTATGCACCCACTGCCAAAAACCTGTTCTTTTTTCTTCTTGCCATACTCACTCTGGAATCAGCTGGCTCTATCCGTTTCCTTTACAAACATTTCCTGTCTAAGATTTCGGATAAATCGTTGAATACCTTTTATTACGTTTGTTCTTACGCAAATATAGACTATAGTAGGTTTATGAATATCACTGCCAACATTGCTGTGAACCTTATACCCAGAAATCTTGGTTCACAGCCAGTTTTTCTATGTATTGATGACACCATGGTTCCAAAATCAGGAAAGAAATTCGAGGATGTGTCAAAACTCTTTGACCATGCAGCTCACAATGGCTCGAATTATCTCAATGGGCATTGTTTTGTAAGCGTAATGCTCTGTGTGCCTGTGTGGAACCAGAACCATATTCGTTATGTTTGTGTCCCACTTGGATATCGTATGTGGCTGGGCAGCGAATCCAAACTGAAGCTGGCTGCATCAATGGTACGCCAGGTAATGCCAGAACTTACCGAGAAGAAAAATGTTATCCTCCTGTGTGACAGCTGGTATGTCAAGAAAGACCTGGTATGTCTTGTAGATGAATACGAAAATCTTGACCTTGTTGGCAGTGCCAGGGCGGACTCTGTTATTTATGACCTGGCTCCTGAACCGTCTGGAAAAAAGGGCAGGCCAGCGGTGCATGGAAGAAGGCTGTCCATCCAGGATGATTTCATACTGTCGGATGAAAAAATCGGTGACTATTTTATGGCTGCACGCAGGGTACTCACAAATGTATTTGGCAAAAGGAAGGTTATAGCATATGTGACAGCCCCGAAGAAGGATTCAGACAGCCGTCGTTTGTTTTTCAGCACAGTTTTACCAGAACAGCTCCAGATCTTCTGTGTGTGGCAGGAAAAATCCCCGTTAAATCAGACGGGGAGCGATCACATGCAGTTCATCCCGCTGCTTCTGTATGTATATAGATGGAACATCGAGGTCAGTTACTATGAGCAGAAAACATTCTGGTCACTATGCAGCTACATGGTACGGAGCCGTAAGGGAATTGAAATGCTGGTCAACCTGATCAACATCGCCTATTGTGCCATGAAAATACTTCCATATCAAGATAAAGTATTCTCAGAATACCGCACAGAAAGCGTACAGGAATTCCGATTTGCTCTCAGTGTACAGATACGGGAACAGATATTTTATGCCATTTTCGTCAAAAATATCGAAACCCACATAAAATCAAATACAATAATTAATGCTCTAAAACAGTTGATTCAGCAGCAAGGGTATCATTTATAAAGTTGTAAAGTTGTGTTATCAAGAAAGTGTCCAAAAACAGCAATCAGAAACAAACACGCCTAGAATCTCTTATTTTTTTGGCGAAAAGAGTTCAAACAACGCTTTTAACGTGGCAAGAATAAAATCCATTTCACTGGAATCATATTCTTGCCATTCCCCATCAAACAAGCAAACTTGAATCCGCGAAATATTATGCTCCGCTGCATAATATTGTACTGCTTTCTCTACACCAACTGCAAATCTTTGTGGTAGCTGTTCCTCTGAACAGTGGTTCTCAAAAAGAACTGCATCTGTATCAATCATATAAATTCTTAACTTTACAATTGCATAATGATCGATTGAAGATGCCTGTCGAACATAACGCCCCTCAACTTCTGCCAAGAATTTTCTACTCGATTTGCACACTACTACTCACACCATTTTTATTACGATTTTTTGTGACAATCAGCTTTCGTTCTATTTGTTCTTTGAGTGCAGGAACATGAGAAATCACACCGACAAGTCGATTTCCTTCAGTCAGGTGTACTAGCGCTTTCATTGCCTGTGCGAGTGCTTCCTCATCCAGTGAACCAAAACCTTCGTCAACAAACATAGAGTCCATCTGAATGCCACCAGTATAGGACTGAATCTCATCCGATAATCCAAGTGCAAGGGACAAAGACGCCTCGAAGGTCTCGCCGCCAGATAATGTCTTTACACTGCGCTGTGTCGCATTATAATGGTCGATAACACAGAGTTCCAATCCTACTTTTTCTCTGCGATTTTCACTGTCCTGCTCCCGTTTTAGTTCATATTGTCCGTTGCTCATTGTTAGAAGCCGCAGGTTTGCCCGCCGCAAAATACGGTCAAAATAAGTCATCTGAATATAGGTTTCAAGTTCCACTTTTTGTTTGCCGTTTAACATTCCGTTTGCAGTGTCAGATAATGCTTTCATCCAAACATACTTCTGTTCAACTGCCAAGATATTATCCTGCTTTGCTGTTACTTTATCATAGATGCCGCGATTGGTAGAGACAGCACTCTTTCGCTGATCACGCTGGTCGTTTCGCTCTTTTTTGTCTCGTTGCCATTTTTCTCTACGGGCAAGTACATCATCCTCTTGCAATTCCACCGCCTCACCTTCTGCATCAATCTGCTTTTTTAGGGTTTCAATAGCGGCTTTTAAATGTGTCTTGTGCGTGTTGTATTCTTCATACTGTTTCTTTGCTATCTGAAATGTATTGTCTAATTCTTGTATGTGGTCAGACAACGCCTGAATATGTTGTTCAACTGCTTCCTTTGAATCTGTTCCTAACTGTTCTTGCAGTGTAGCAATTTCTTTTATTATAGTGTTACACTCCGTGGTTTGTCTTGTCAAAGAAACTTCCAATTTCTGAATCTCTTGTACAAGTGTTTTTATTTTTTGTTCTGTCCTGGGAATCTTTTGTTCTAGTGATTGTTTTTGCACAAGTTTCTCACGAGATTGTTCTAAATCAGCTAATAATGTATCTAACTGTTGTTCTAACTGCTCTACAATACGGCTAAAAATAACACGCAGTTCTTCCACTGAAATTTCTGTACAGGTCGAGCCTGTCGCGCCAAGGTCTGGCTCCTGTGCACAAAGAGATGCAAAAAGTTGTTCTGCCTTTTCATTTTTTAAACTTTTAATCGCTTCCAGTTCTTTTTCTAATGTTACAATCTCTGTGTTGCTTGCAGATAAAGTTTCCTCTGTCTGCTTTTGTTCCGCTTCTAGTTGCTTGCGAAATGCAATCGATTGCTTTAATGTTTCAGCATATTCAGAAAGTGCCTTCTGATATGTATGTATCATTGAAAATATTGTGGAAAACGTTGACTGTGACTTAACAACTTCCAACGTTTTTATCTGTGTTAAATGCGCTGTTATCTCCTCGCACAGTCTATTTGCTTTTTCCAGTTCTGCAGCAATTTGTTTTTGCTGTGTTCGTTCCTGTCCAATTCGCTCCGCCTGTTGTGCTTTTTGTTCTCCTAGTTGCTCCTCCAACTGTTGTTTCTGAATCTCTTGCTGTTCTATTTCACACATTAATTTTTCTTGACGTTTTTTATCTGTAATTGCCTGTTGTAGTTGTTTTTTGCACATCTCTAATTTCTGTTGCAGATAGTCTGCAATTGCTTGTTTCTCTTGTTGAAATACATCATCTAAAAATAAATCGGAAACTGATATTGTCAGGTTCTCTCCCCCAATTTTATCTTGATTAAATGTATCTGACAGTTGTAGTTCGGAAAGCATCTGTTCCCACTGGCGATATTTTTCTTCTAGTTTTCCCTGCGCTGCCGCAAATGCTTGCGTTTCTTTTTGTAATAGTGCATTCAATTCAGACTGTGTTGTCTCTCCTTCCCTTATCAGCTTGTCCAACACAACTTTTCGCTTCTGTTCCTTTTCTACAATTTTTAATTGTAAGTTTAGTTCTTTTTCCATTTCTATAAACTTTTGTTGCTTTTCTCTAATTTTTTCTTTTATATCTTTTATAATAATAGAAATAGAATCTACTTCTTTGTCCGTACTATTTTTATTTTGCACATCGCAACCATCTATGGGTTTCTTTTCTTCAAATGCTTTTAATTCCTGTTCTGTTTTGGTATTAGAACTATCGCTTTGTATTTCATTTATAGATTTTAAATTTCGTTGACCTTGTGTTAATTCTTTATTTTCAAAATTAAAAATAGTTTCTTCTATTCTAAAAATAATTTCTTTCTGTTCCAAAAGTTGCGCGTTTAGATGACTAGCCATAACGCTAAGTCGCTCTGCTTTTTTCTCTGCCTCTGTAAGTTGCTCTTTCTTTTGCTCAACCGCTTCCTTTGTGGGTGCTTCTTTTGGTATCTTGGCAAGATGTTCATGATGTGTGGCACCGCAGACGGGACATGCCATTCCTTCTTTTAAATCCTGCGCAAGCAATCCTGCCTGTACTCCCAGAAATCGCCGCTCCATCTCCCGATAGTCGTTTCCAATCTGTTCTTTCTCCACCGCTGCCTTTCGATAGTCCTCTTGAGCAGTGTGTAATTTCGCCTGCAATTCCTCCCAAGTTTTCAATTCCTCTGTCAATTTTTTGCACGCCTGCTCTTGATCAAACAGCTCTTTTTTCTCCTGTACAAGCTGCAAACTACGAATGTCTGCATCTTTTATATTCTCCCACTCATCACGATAGAGAACTTGCTGTTTTTGTTGTGCCTCATATTGTATCTGTGCCTCCTGACGAGCAGTTTGACATGCAGCCACAGTCTGTACCAACTCCTCTAAACTGTTTCTTTGCACTTCAAACGTCGCAAGTTGTTCCTGTACTATGTTAGTTCTATGTTGCAACTGAATCTCTAATGCGCCTATATTTTTCAGTTGCTCAAGTTCTGTCTTACACTGCATTTCTGCTTCTGTTAATATAAACTTTTGCTTATCTAATTCCTTAATAGTATTATCAATTTGCTGCAACTGATTTTGATTTTCATTCTGTTCTTTCTGAAATTGTTGCAGAAGTGCTTCTTGTTCTGTTAGTGTTTCTTGCAATTTTTGTGTCTCTGCCAACATAGAATCCTTATCAGAAAGTTGTGTCGTTTGTTGCTGCAACTGCGCTAACTGTTCTGCCAGTGTCGCTGCGCGCTCCTGTTCTTTGTCAATCCTATTTTCCGTTTCCTGTTGTCGGGTTAGTTCTTGTTCCCAGCCACTTTTTTGCTGTTGTAAAAGTTGGATTTGCTGTTGCATTTTATCTCTATTGTTTTCAAGATGCGCCTGTTTTTCACCTACAAGGGCAAGCGCTCGCAATGCCTCTGAATCCGTTTTCAGCAATACTTCTAATGATTGTTGCTGTTCAAACAATTCCTGTTTTTGATCGGTCTCTTGACAGATTGATTGCTGTGCTGCAACAAGTGCTTTCTCAGCCTGTTCCAGTTTATCAAACAGAACAAGATTTTTCTGTTGTTCTTTCATTTCCAACGCAAGTTGCCCGCACTCCGCCGCAGCCTGTTCCGCTGCACGATATCGCTCCTTGGCCTGCTGTATCTTTGGCGTAAGCTGCTCTAACAATTCCTGATTTTCGACAAGTTCCTTCTGCTGCTGCCGAATTTTGTGAATATTTCCAATTAGCTGATTTTCTTTCTCAATCTGTCTATCCAGCGCACTAATTTCATTGTCTAAATTATTTAATACCGTTTCATCTTCAATGCATAACTGATCTAAAAGCACAAGTCCTTCGCCAATTCTGCCATCAAATTTTTCCTTGCGAAGTTGACACATTTTCTCCGCTGTTGGTGTGTTGCACACACATACAATACTTTCCATATATTGACTGATGCTTCGTTTTAATTCTGTGTACGCAACCCATTGTTCCCTTACTGCATCTTTTAATTTGCCTTGAAGTGTCTGATACAATCCCGTCTTAAAAATCTGTCGAAAGATATTACTGCGATCTTCCGTATTCGCCAGCAAAAGTTTCTGAAAATCTCCCTGCGCAATCATTGCTATCTGCGTAAACTGTTTGCGGTCCAAGCCAATTAGCTCAATCACTGCCCGCGTCACTTCTTTTGACTTTGTAACTGGTGTTCTATTGTCTGGATAAATCAGTTCTGCTTCCGCTTTTTGTGTAGTGTAACCTGTTCCCCTTCCCTTAGGGCGTTGGTATTCGGGATTGCGTTTTACAGAATAACGTTTTCCTCGATAGTCAAATGTAAACGCGACATAGGTCGGAACATCATCCTGTGCATATTTACTGCGAAACATATCTGCTCGACGCACATCACCACTTGCTTCCCCATATAAAGCATATGCTATCGCGTCAAAAATCGTCGTCTTTCCAGCACCTGTATCCCCAGTTATAAGATATAGCCCTTGACTTCCCAGCCGCTCAAAATCAATCTCTGTAGTTCCTGCGTATGGTCCAAACGCACTCAAAATCAGCTTTATTGGCTTCATAGACACTTTGCCTCCTTTCATCTTATATCGTCTCTTGGAGTCTTTTTCCAGCTAATATTGCAGGAAGATTCTAAAAGACTATCTTATCACAATGCGGCTCTCCATATCCAATTCAATACAATTCTTTTATAGTCTAATTATATTTAAGAACGCTATTTGCAATAAAGATACTATATCGTCTGTATACATTCCTCTATTAAACGCGCAACAAATGTTGTCTGCTCTGCACTCATTTTCTGATTGTTTTGCAGTTCATAAAATTCTGCAAACAATTCCAACTCTGATTTTTGTTCCATCTCCTCAGACTGTTCAATCACACGATTCTGTCGCATTCGGCTGTTATCGTACTCCAACCGCATTAGATTTGGATAAATAATACGTAATTTTTGCAGACCATCTGGTATATCTTCTTCATCAGTCAATGTAATCTGCACATAATCTTCTGCATCTGTATTCTGATAAAAGGATTTCGCTGTTACTTCCAGATAAGTCCCGCGGATTTTGCGCATATCGTGAAGTGGCACAAGCGGCACCGTAGAAAGTGTAATATTGCCTTTTTCTTTCAGTTCCACTACTGTGACTGACTTTTCCTGTTCCGCCTCAGAAAAGGAATACTTTAATGGGGTACCACAATATCGCACGGTCTCTCGTTTCATAGATTGTGGGCTGTGGATATGCCCTAGCGCCACATAGTCAAACGCGTCAAAAACATCTGCATCCACATTGTCCACTCCGCCGACAGAAACCTCCGAATCACAGCGCCCTGCTCCTGTTACAAACTGATGTGCTATTAAAATATTTCGTTTCTGACTGTCCACATCCATGCGCTCCACTACAAGCTTTACTGCATCATGATAACTTTCTGGCATTGGTTTGTCTTTCATATCTGGCACCCCTTCCAATACATGACGCACAACTGCTGGCTTAATAAATGGGAGCAAATAAATACACAGTTCCCCATAAAAATCCTTCATTGTAAATTTGATGGTATCTCCATGATATACAGGGGATACAAATACGCCTCTATCACGCATCAATTGTGCTCCAAACGCAATGCGTTCCGCGGAATCATGATTACCACTAACTGCATAGACTTGTTTTTTTTGGTCCGCAAGCTCTGTCAAAAACCAATCAAATACCTGTACCGCCTCAGCGGACGGCACAGACTTGTCATAAATATCCCCTGCAATCATAACACCATCCACTTGTTGTTCATTCGCAATCGCAAGGATTTGCTGTAAAATATATTTTTGATCTTCAAGCATCGAAAACGCATTGACTCGCTTTCCAATATGAAGATCTGATATATGTAATAATTTCATTGTACGTTTTCCTCTCTTGCATGTTCTGCTATCTATTGTACAATCTTATTCGATATCATTTTCTATTTTAATTGAAATGTATCCATTAGACTTCTGAGCAAACTTGCCTGCGATGACAATTCCTCACTGACAGCAGCACACTCCTCTCCCATAGCAGAATTGGACTGCACTACAGCAGAGATCTGTTCAATTCCCACATTGACCTGCGTGATTGCCATAGTCTGTTGTTCTACAGCCTCCATCACTGTAGCCATCTTTGTTGTTACACTATCTGCAATCTGATTGGTCTGTTGTAGCGCCTGAGTTACTTTATTCATAGCCTGGCTTCCTTCATCGACTGTGACAATAGAACGCTCAATCAGTTCTTTCGTCGCCTTCGCAGCCTCATCAGACTTGCCCGCCAGATTTCGGACTTCCTCCGCAACCACAGCAAATCCTTTGCCAGCCGTACCTGCTCGCGCAGCCTCCACAGCGGCATTTAAAGCCAAAATATTTATTTGAAAAGCAATGCTCTCAATCGTGGAAATTATAGTACTAATCTTCTCTGAAGATTCCGAAATATGCGTCATCGCTACATTCAATTCCTTAACATAATCCATGCTGACACTCAGCTTCGATCCGACCTGATTGACAAATTCCCCAGCTTCTTTTGCAGCAACCACTGTACGTCTAGCACTCTCAGAAATATCTGTAACAGTTGCCGAAACCTCCTCAACTGCACTTGCTTGCTGTGTTGTACCCTGTGCAAGTGATTGTGCCGTACTTGCCATTTGATCTGCTCCTGCTGAAACCTGCCCAGTACTAACAACAATCTTTCCCATAGTTTTATTTAATGCAGTGTGAATACGGTCTAATGAATGCCTAATTGACTGAAAATCGCCTATGTAATCCTGTCGGGCAGGCAAGGTTAGATCGCCATCTGCAATTGCTCCCAACACATCAGAAATCTCACCAATATAAATCTGCATCTGCTGAATCGTCTTCTCAAATATCCGTCCCAAAATACCAATCTCGTCATTAGATTGAACGCTTAATCGTATCTCCTCCTTATTTTTTAATCCTAAATCTCCTCTTTCCAGACGCTGCGCCACGCAAGTAATCTCCTGCAAAGGTTTTGATATCCGTCGCATTAAATAGAATGCCAAAAATATTACACAGCTTGTAATTGTAACTAGGCTTGTCACAGAAATTACAGAAATCACATTTGCTGTTCCTTGTTTTGCATCCGTTATTGGAAGTCCTGCAAAAATAAGACCAGTTATCTCCCCATCCACACCTTTTGTAGGAACATAAGAACACAGATAACTTACACCCAAAATATCTGCTTCACCAACATAACTTTGGCCCTGTTCCAGTACAATATTTTTCAATTCCAAAGACAACTTCGTTCCTATCACACGCTCACCATTCTGCATTACAGTACTGTATTTGCGTGTATCTCCTTCAAAAATAGTAAACTCGCAACCCATGCGCTGTTTCATCTCATCCAATATCTGATTAATATCTTCGTTTTCAGGCTCCTTAATAAGCTCATAAGCCAACATATCTGTGCCATTAACACATCGTTCCTCTTGCATCCGTGTAATTAAATCGCGGAACATATAAACGCATATTGTCACGGCCATCACAACAAAAAAGATCTGCATTGCTGCCATCACGCATCCAATCTTCAGTCCAATTCCTATACATTTTTTACGTTTTGTACTATCTGACATTTGGTTTTCTTTCATCATTGGTTCTGTTCCTCCATTCTTCCGAATTGCTTCTTCTTTCTAAATCTCCAATATTTTATCATAACCTTAAATTGTTGAAAAGTGATTTTTACAAATGACAAAAATATCTGTGTTACAACAAAAGCATCCATACCAATTAGTACGAAATTAAAATTTTACATATCTTGATTTGTACGCCCGCCAAAGTGGGCAGATTAATCACTTTTACAATCGTTTTTCTATTATTTTAAATTTATTTCCACTTAAACAACATAAATCCTCCAATGGCAATGAGCGCACCGAGAATTTTCCGCCAGCTAAGTGGCTGCTTTTCCACGCCAAACAGTCCAAAAACTTCTATCAAATATGCGACTATCAACTGCGCAATAACAATTAACATTACTGCTTTTGCTGGTCCAAGGGCATCCATACTTTTAATAACAGTCAACGTAATAAACGCTCCTATAGCACCACCAAGCAGAACGTATTTCGGTTCTACCGCGAGCACTTCTCGAAACGAAGTTCTATCTGTAAACAACCACGCCACAATACATACAAGAAATGCCGTAAATTGCACAAACGCATTTGCTGCCCACATACTCGAAGCTTCTGTTACTTTTGTGTTGAATACTCCCTGTATGCTCATCAACGCTCCTGATATCATTGCAATCAAAAATCCAATCATAATTGTAAACCTCCGTTTTCATTCTGACAGCAACTGATGTTCTAAACAATCACTACCATTTTACAATTATAATTGGATTATTTCAAAAAATTATTCCTGTTGTGTACAAAAGCATCAAAATTCTAGTTACTGTTCACCCCCATTTAATTTTAATACAATTTCGTCATTGAGGGCATAAACAGCAATCTATTTGCACATAAAATGCCAAAAGATATCCATTTTTGCGCACAATTTTCACTGCTTTGATAAACGAGTAAACAGTGACAAATTCTACTCAGATGTTCCCTGTGTCTCAGGGGTAACATCCAACTCGCCTGTACCTTCCTCATACTCAACAGCAGGAAGTAACTCCACCTGTGGGTCCTCAATTGGCGTCTCCACCACTGGTTCCCCGGCAAGCTGCGTTTTAATTTGCTCGGATAGCTGTCGCAACTGTGTGTTTGCATCCTCACCGCCCCATACCTTTGCAAAACAGATTTCCAATTCTACCCAAAAATTTGCTGTCTCTAACATTTTAGGTATTGGTATGGATTCTCGATAATTTTCCATAAATACAGCCTCGTTTGCATTCCCATAGCTATCCCAATTCACCGACGAAAGCTTTCCTGTCATACTATATAAATCAGCACTTGCATTATTAATCAAAAATTCCATCAAACGCCCAGCGGACTCCTTGTGCTCCGAATATCCATTAATGACCAGTGCGTTCGTCACTGACATTCCTCTGGTTGCAAGCTCTTGATTGATGTCAGGCAGTTTTGCAAGTCCATATTCATAATCAAATTCACCGTTTTGGGCCGCCTCGTCAAGTCGCCGAATACAATCGCTTGTCGCGATCGTATAAATCGTTTTTCCTTCCTGAAACTCTTGCATAATCGTATCATAATTCGTTTCTTTGGTATCAATAGAAAAGAATTGATTCATCTCTTGATATACTTTGAGACTAGAGATAGACTCTGTATTATAAATATCAATCAGTGATTTATCATCTCCTGCTGCACCACCTGCAGATATATAATTTCCAATAAAAAAGTAATTGTAAAAAATATCTGACACATCCCAGCGGAAGAAATACTCCACATTCTCTGGAGTAGAATATTGGTCTGCAAATGTCAGAATATCCACAATCGACGTTGGTATCAACTGCTCTGCTGTCACAGTCTGCTTTGCATTTTCCCCACCATCTGTCTCATCACTCTCTGCACTGTTTGCTTCATCTGCAATCTGTTGCAAATAAGTCTTGTTGTAGAGCAGTGCACTTGTTTCATAATATATTGGACATGCCACGTACTTTCCATCATATAAAACCGCATTCCGCGCCGCATCATAAAACAATTTGTCCTCATAGATCGGTGCACTGTCTGGCAACTGCGTTGCAAGCCCTGCCAAATATGCTTTTTCAAGAAAGTTATTACTCAGTATATAAATGTCAGGAGTGTCCACCTCGTCATCCAGACTTGCTGCATTAACCGCTTCCAAATATTCAAGTCCTGACACCAACCTCACATTAACACGAATATCTGTGTTGTCGTAAAATTCTAAAGTCTTGCTATTTAAATAATCCGTCAATGCATCATCTGTATACCATAGATGAATTGTCTCTTTTCGATTGACAAGTTCTGTCAAGGAACCACTTGCTTCGCCGGAATTTGTACGATGCCAAAATACAGCGAACAAAACGAGCACTACTACAACCAGTGCTAGTACTACCCCAAACATTCTCTTTTTTATTCTATCGTGTCTCATTAAAACTCCTCATAAATTATTCCTCACACTGCTCATCTGCAAAGCACGCATCAACAATCTCTATCATGCTATCCACATCTGCCTTCGACACAATGAGTGGGGGAATAAATCGAATGATATTTGTACCAGCATTGATTAGCAAAAGTCCCTTTTGAATCGCTCTGTTAATAACCCCATTCACTGACATATCGCACTCTAGTCCTTGCATTAGACCAACACCTCTATGCGCCTTGATACAATCATACTTTATTGTTAATTCATCCAACTTTTTATACAAATAAGCACCCGTCTCCTTCACATTCTCCAAAATCCGCTGCTCCTCAAAAAGGTCAATCACTTTAGAAATTGCAGTACATGCAAGCGGATTTCCACCATAAGTTGTTCCATGGTCACCACTCGTAAGAGACCGTTGCGCCACCTTTTCTGTCATCAAAAACGCACCGACTGGAACCCCACAGCCAATCGCCTTTGCACCTGTCATAATATCTGGCTTTACATCGTATTGCTGCCATGCAAACATTGTGCCAGTGCGCCCCATTCCACACTGAATCTCATCCAAAATGAGTAGAATATCTCGCTCGTCGCAAAGCGCTCTTACTTGCTTTATAAACGCTTCTGTAGCCGGATAGATACCCCCTTCTCCCTGCACAGTCTCAAAGATAATCGCACATGTCTTGTCTGTCACCTGCGTCTTCACACTCTCAAAATCATTGAAATCAGCAAATTTCACATTGCCAATCAACGGCTCAAACGCTTCCCTGTAATGCACATTTCCTGTCACAGAAAGCGCACCCATTGTCCGTCCGTGAAACGAATGATTCATCGCGATAATATCATGGTTTGTATGGCCGTCCCGCAAGAAGGCATACTTCCGCGCTGCTTTTAGTGCGCCCTCAACTGCCTCTGCACCACTGTTTGTAAAAAAGATTCTATCCATACCAGAAATCTTTTTTAACTTCTTTGCCGCCTCAATTGCTGGAATATTATAATAATAATTTGACGTGTGAATCACCTTGTCAATCTGTGCCTTCAACGCATCATTATAAGCCTTATTATTATATCCAAGCGCAAACACTGCAATCCCTGCCACAAAATCGAGATACTTTTTTCCCGCAATATCATATAGGTACATGCCATCGCCTCTGTCCCACACAATCTGATAGCGATTGTAGGTGTGAAGCAACGCTGCCTCCGCCTCGTCAATGTATTCTTTCATGTTCATTCAAATGGTCCTCCATATTTCTTATAATAATTTCTTGGAGCCTTTTATAGCATATCTATTTTGTTACTCACTCCCCCCTATCAAAGCAGAGGAAATCACGCGCCAAAATGCTTATTCTTTCGCATTTTGTGTGCATACGTTCTTCACACCAAAAATATAAAATACAATAAAGATGTGAACCGTAACTTTATTATTCTATATCCATGTTTTCTAAGTCCTCATCCTTGACAATTGCTGTACCAATACCATTTCTGGTAAAGATTTCTAACAAAAGGCAGTGTGGAATCCGCCCATCAAGAATATGTACACGGTTAACGCCATTTTTGATTGCACTGGTGCAATTGCCAAGTTTGGGCAACATGCCTCCGCCAATAAATCCATCCTCTATGAGCTTCTCCGCCTGTGTCGCGGAAATTCTCGAAATAAAGGAAGCTTTGTCATTAATATCTTTATATAATCCCTCAATATCCGTTAAAAATGCAAGCTTCTCTGCGCCGACCGCCTTTGCAATCGCACACGCTGCATCGTCCGCGTTAATATTGTAAGTCTGGAAATTGTCGTCAAGTCCGATTGGCGCCACAATCGGCAAAAAATCCTTCTCTATTAAATCAAACAACACTTTAGGATTCACCTCTTTAATGTCGCCCACAAAACCAATATCTTGTCCATCAGCATATTTCTTGTCTACTTTCAATAGACCACCATCTTTACCGCTAACACCAACCGCCTTTACCCCAAGTTCTTGCACCATAGTCACAAGACTCTTATTGACTTTGTTTAGCACCATCTCTGCAATTTCCATTGTGGCATCATCTGTGACGCGAAGACCATTCACAAACTGTGCCTCCATGCCAACCTTCTCCACCCAACGACTAATTTCCTTGCCGCCGCCATGTACAATAATCGGCTTGAATCCAACTAGTTTTAAGAGTGTTACATCTTTGATAACATTCTTTTGTAACGCCTCATTACTCATTGCACTCCCGCCATATTTGACAACAATATATTTTCTATTAAATTTCTGTATGTAGGGAAGTGCCTCTATCAGCACCTCGGCCTTTGACAGAATCTTGTTCATATCCTGTTCTTTCATTTGATTTTTTGCTCCTTACTTCTATTTTGTTTTTTCTTGCAAGCGTGTAAATTGATTTTATTTTAGTAGAACTGACCCAGATACTATACTTCCTTCTTTTTAGAGAAAAGTTCCTTATAAAATGTTTGCATAATATTCCTTTAAATGCATTTGTATCTCTTGCGGTGTAATGGAAATCTCTGTATCTAAAAAGGGTGACACTTTCCTTTGCATTAACTCAAGATTAACTCCTATAATCTGCATTGATTTTGACATAATCATATGTCAAATCACAGCCCCACGCCGTCGCTGTCTCCGCGCCCATCTTCATATCGACAAGCACTGTCACCTCTGGCTCTGATAGTATTTTTGTGGCTTCTTCCTCACTGTAATCTGTGGCTGCACCATCCTTGTAAATTAGCATTTTGCCTGCCTTGCTCTCAAAATACAATTCCACTTTCTCTGGGTCAAACACCACACCAGAATAGCCAAGTGCACACAAGAATCTGCCAAAGTTCGCGTCATGCCCATAGATTGCCGCCTTACATAGACTAGAGCCAATCACAGACTTTGCTAGAATGCGCGCTTCCTGCTTTGTCGCAGCATGGATTACTGTCGTTTCAAACAATGCTGTCGCACCTTCACCATCCCCTGCCATTTTCCTTGCAAGATATGTGTTCACAAAATCAAGCGCCTCACAGAACATGTCATAATCCGCACCTTTTTCTGTAATTTCTGTGTTTCCTGCCAAACCATTTGCAAGTAGAAGACAAGTATCATTTGTCGAGGTGTCACCGTCGACAGATATCATATTGTAGGAATCAATAATACTATTGCTTAGCGCTTCCTGCAAAAGTGTCTTGCTGATTGCCGCATCGGTTGTGATATAGGCAAGCATGGTACACATATTGGGGTGAATCATACCAGAACCTTTGCTCATGCCGCCAACTGTTACAGTCTTACCGTCAAGCACAATTGTAACTGCAATCTCCTTGTTGACTGTATCTGTTGTCATAATCGCCTTAGACGCTGTCGTTCCTGCCTCAAGTGTACTATCCTTTGCAGACACAAGCTTTCTAATCCCTTCCTTGATACGTTCCATTGGTAGTTGCATACCTATCACACCAGTTGAGCCAACCAGCACAGAATTTTCAGGAATCTGCAAAAGTTGGGACACCGTTTGCGCCTCCTCATGGCAGTAATCCATGCCTTGCTTTCCTGTACATGCATTTGCAATCCCTGCATTTACAACAATCGCCTGTGCATAAGGGCTGTTCTCTACAACTTGTTTGTCCCACAAAACGGGTGCCGCTTTCACCACATTTGTCGTAAAGGTTCCTGCTGCCCTACAGGGCGCACTACTATAAACCAATGCCATATCCATTCTATCTTTGTATTTAATATTTGCTGCCGTACCCGCCGCCTCAAAACCTTTTGCCGCGGTCACACCGCCCTGAATTTGTTCCATATCGATATTCCTTCTTTCCTCATATTGTTATGCTATTTGTTAAACGCCTCAATATTTTCACCGTTGAGTACAAAATCATAATAATTCAAATCCTCACGCTGTTTCCAGCCAACACTGTGCCAGAACGCATTCCCAATATCATTTTTCGTAAATGCGATAAGACTTACTTTATTAATCTGCTCCTGCCTTAGTGCGTCCATACAGAATACCACCATTGCCTTTCCAATACCGCGCCTTCGATACGCCGGATTCACACACACATGATATAGACAGCCACGTCTGCCGTCATGTCCACACAAGATAGCTCCCACTACAATTTCGTCTTCCACTGCCACGACACTTGTCGTGGGATTTCTCATTAGAAATCGCTCCACACCCACGCGCGAATCATCAATACTTCTAATGGCAAATCCCTTAATTGTCATCCACAGTGCTCGAACTTGGTCGTAATCCTCAATTGTCATCAATCTAACCATAACAAAATGTCATCCTCTCCAAAAGACCTCTTATCATAATAATTTATTATAAGGAGAAATACAACTATTTTCCCTAAAATATTCTAATTTCATGTAACAGTTCAGCCATGCAGAATTGATTATACAAATGGTAAGCAAAAGCTTGCTTACTAAGGATAATTTGTATGATTAATCTATAGTGCAAACATCCGTCATGAAATAAGTAGCGAATATCATTGTCAAAAAAATACATTTAAAAAAAACCAGCTACAAACAACGAATCGATGCCAAACATTTATTCTATTCACATTCAAACTCCCGCAGAAGCATCTCAATCAGCATAAACATTCTAACAAAACTATCATAAGAAATTTTTATTTCTGGAAATTTCGCACTTATTTTCACTGTCTCATATACTTCTGGAATCGCATATTTTTTGATGATATCACTCAGCAAGACACCATTTTCTATCAGTCGAAGTCCCCATCTATTATCCTTGGCACTATAACCATAACACATATCGCCAATGGCTTTTATATTTTCATGTGTTTGCGCTGTCTGTTGGAAAAAACAGTCAGAAAACACTTTTCTATTATATTTTTCCTCGCCTAATTGTATTTTCTTTCTTAGCCAGCGCAAATAGTGATTAAAATTTCTTCTCCCTATAAATCCATAAAAATCCCTTTTTCACAATGAAATCCAATTAAAATTCCTACTATTATGCGATTGACTGACTCTATTTTTTTATATTCAATACCAAATTGTTTCGCAATCATCTCCACAATTTTTTCATTGCGTTCTATATAAGAATAAAAATATTCTGCAACAGTAATTGGGCATTCTTTAAAGTAAAAATCATACCAAGTATTTTCCACACAACCATAGTCATGTGCTTTCCCAAAACCAAATTTTTCAAATATTGGTTTGTATGCTTCCTTGTTTAATTCTGCCCAACACGCCTTGGCGTACTTCTTTTCCTTTCCCGACATAGCACGATTTAGCAAAATATCAACACACTCAAATAAATCTTTCACAAGCATTACCTTCCTTCTAATTTTCTAGTCACCAACCGCCTCGACATATAAAATGGTACCAGACGCATTAAGATAAACATTTGTGTACATCTTTTTTGTGTCTTTAATCCCTGTCTGAAAAGCAAACGCAGCATTCTCAACAAGTCTCCATTTTTGCCCTCTTACTTCTTCTGGCTCATAATACAACTCGATTGTTGCAGCTTTATCATCAATTGTCATTCCCTGTAAAGTGTCGCTGATGTCCTCATTATAAAAAGCAAAAATATAGAGCGTTGTTGTCACCAAGCCAATTCCTCCCGACGATTGACTACACCACTTTATCTCTGATGTCTTTGGCAAATCTGGAAAGTGATTATAAATTGGTTCTGTCTCTGTACTTGTCATAACAGAATCCTTACCTTTTGCTCCCAATGCCAAAACAACCAGCAAAGCAAAACATACACTTCCAATTGCCAACACAAACCATACAATATAAATTCTTTTCATTCCATTTCTCCAACACAAACTGGCAAAGCATTTGAATTTTTATTCATTTATTCTGCATATTATTCATTTATTTCTCTATATTTTACACTTTTATTCATTTTTGTCAACCAAAAACTGTATAAATTTACACTTGATTTATACAATGCAATGATGTATAGTAGCAATAGAGCTTTTGCAGTTATTTGCGTACTCAAAAATATCTAAGAAATTGTCTTGAAAGCAAAGGACAAAATAAAAATTTAGGAAAGGAAAAGCTAATGTAGCATATACACTTTTATATATGCTTTTAGTAGCAAAATAACAATGAAAGAAAAAGTAGTACTCGCCTATTCTGGTGGACTCGATACCACTGCAATTATTCCATGGCTAAAGGAAAATTTTGATTATGAAGTCATCTGTGTCTGTGTTGATTGTGGTCAAGAGGAGGAACTCGACGGCCTTGAGGAGCGTGCAAAATCCTGTGGCGCCGAAAAACTATATATTGAAAATGTAATTGACGAATTTTGCGATGAATATATCGTTCCATGTGTACAAGCAAACGCCATCTACGAAAATAAATATCTTCTGGGAACTTCTATGGCAAGACCGCTTATTGCAAAGAAACTTGTAGAAATCGCAAGAAAAGAAGGTGCTACGGCTATCTGCCACGGTGCTACTGGCAAGGGCAACGATCAAATTCGCTTTGAACTTGGTATCAAAGCGCTAGCGCCCGACATTAAAATTATTGCTGCATGGAGAAATGATAAGTGGACTATGGATTCTCGTGAGTCCGAGATTGAATACTGTAAAGCACATGGCATCCATCTTCCATTTTCTGCGGACAGTTCTTACAGCCGTGACAGAAATATCTGGCACATTAGCCACGAAGGTCTTGAGTTGGAAAATCCTGCCAATGAACCAAACTACGACCATCTTCTTGTACTTGGCACTACACCAGAAAAGGCTCCCGAGAAAGGCGAGTATGTAACTATAACCTTTGAGAAAGGCGTGCCAAAATCTGTAAATGGAAAAGAAATGAAAGTTTCTGACATTATTAGGGAATTAAATCAGCTTGGCGGAAAACATGGTATTGGCATTGTTGACATTGTAGAGAATCGTGTTGTGGGCATGAAATCCCGCGGCGTTTACGAGACACCAGGCGGAACCATTCTTATGGAAGCACATCAGCAGCTTGAAGAATTAATTCTTGACCGTGATACATATACTTTGAAAAAAGAGATGGGAAACAAACTTGCCGACACTGTCTACGAAGGAAAATGGTTTACACCAAAGCGCGAAGCAATTCAGGCATTTATTGAGAAAACGCAAGAGTATGTGACAGGTGAAGTGAAGTTCAAACTCTACAAGGGCAACATTATTAAAGCAGGAGAGACAAGTCCTTACTCTCTCTATAATGAAAGTATTGCTTCTTTCACAACAGGTGATTTGTATGACCATCATGATGCAGAGGGATTCATCAATCTTTTTGGTCTGTCTTGCAAAGTACGTGCAATGAAAATGCAAGAAAACGAGAAATAAAACATTTAGAACTATATTATTATGACTATTTATCACATTATCGTACTATACTTAATTATTGTTAATATAACAGGATTTGCTATGATGGGTATCGACAAACAGAAAGCCATCAAAAAACGCTGGCGTATTCGAGAATCCACACTTTTTCTTATCGCCCTCATTGGCGGAAGTTTCGGTTCTATTCTTGGTATGCGTGTATTTCATCACAAAACCAAACATTGGTATTTTGTATGCGGTATGCCATTGATATTTATTCTTCAAATTGTAATGTTTATAATAATGATTCGCAAATAATAAAATAAATTGGAATTATAGTGCAATTGAGTAGGGAAGATTCTTCTTCCCTACTCAATTGCTTATGTACACAAACTTTATCTAATTTACATTGTATGCTGTGCCATTTTTGCAGTCTGGAGAATCCAGTCCACTGCTGCCTCAGCATGCGTAGGCAAATTTCCAGATGCAGCGTCAACTTCTGGTTCTTCTATTCCCGTGTAAAATGCCTGTAATGCATATTTTACTAACAACGCTGATACACGTCCTCTCTCTATGGAATCTTCAGTTCCCAATACAACAACGACCAAATCATTTTTTATAGCCGTGTTATCCACAACCAAAGAGGTGACTAAGCAAGCACCAGATTTGTTCGTCGTTCCGGTCTTCAATCCAGTGACTTGAGGCATGTTGCGCAGAAGCGGGTTTGTATTGCGCACCTCAAGGTCGAGAGACTGCAATGTTGCGGTTTCCATAGAAGTGATATCCTTAACTTGCGGATAAACCTTCAAAAGATAGGACACTAACCGAAACATATCTTTTGCGCTCATACGATTCTGACGCTTTGCAGGAATAGAATCTTCTGTAAAAGATGGTAGACCATGACTGTTAAAAAATACTGCTTGAGACAACCCTAATTCTGACGCTTTCTGATTCATCAATTCTACAAAAGCTTCCTCTGAACCAGCAATTGTTTCCGCAAGACATAGCGCACATTCATTGCTAGATGGTAAAAGTGCCCCTATCAGAAGTTCATGCACTGTAATCTGCTGCCCCGCTTCAAAAGGAATCACTCCATCACTCGAAGCAGATAATTTCTGGACGGCATCTGAAACAGCAACTGTCTGTTCCAAAGAAATCTGTCCTGCTGCAATCGCCTCCATTGTCAACAGACATGTCATTAACTTGGAAGTGCTTGCGATAGGATAAGATGTATCTGACTGATACTGATAATAAACCTCTCCTGTGGTTACATTTCCAACCAATACACCATTCACTCCATAAAAATATCCTGTCTGTTCCAAATCTATAGGAGAAATCATAAAAGAAGTTTGTGTATTTATCTGCAAAATACCAACACTTGGAACAGTGATATCCATATCCAAAATCATCGCCAAATCTGCTGCCATCATAAAGCAATCGTAACCGCCAGAAGGCAATGTTAGAATCATTGTATAATAAAATACTTTCTGCCCGTCTACCTGAAATTCATTTCGCCGTAAGGAAATATCTGGATTTTCACTATTTTCCCAAGGTGTATTTTCTCCCCCTACTGGCACATAAGTCTTTCCCAAATTCAAAGCAATCGAATTTTTTGTAATTTCCAAAGAAAAAGATTTGTTTGTATCCTTTAACACCATAGCAATATCTCGCAGAGAAAAATAAGTGTTGTAATCATAACTGTAATCCAATGTTTTCACAGTGCCAACCGCACCAGTGTCCGTCTGTACTTGATAAACTCTTGGTATCTCGTATGCTGCATCTACCCCAATAGGAAAAGTAGAACAAATCAAAACTATAGCCAAAATGAAAACACCTGTTCTTTGTAAGATTACTTTCATAAAAATCCCCATTCTTATTTTTGTATAATGGTAATTAATAACATTAATGATAAAACAGAAACTCATTTTTGGTTTCCTGTAATGTGTATATGACAGCATAACGATCCGAAAAATCCTCGGATAAAATCAGAGTGGAATCCTTGCGAATATAGTTTTCCTTTTGTGTACGGCCCATCTCTCCATCATCAAATTGCCTTGTCAAAATACCATTTGCTGTTTGATAAGTGCCGCTGCCGTCATATTGTGCTTGTAATTCTTTCAGTGAAGGGAGCAAACTTGGCCCACAAGTCATTAAATACGAAACGGTAGACATTCCAAACGTTTCTGTCACAAGCGCCTCAACCGTTTCGGCATCTGTACTACCTGCATAACCTGCCATATGAAGTCTATCACTCAACAATTCTCGAAAGGCTGACGCAAACGCCTCATAAGCTGCTTGGTTACAGGCATCATAACTTTCTTGTAAGACATTACATTGGAAGGTACCCTTCGTGCGTGCGGTCTGTTCCAACGTCAAATGAACATCAATTGTCAATTCTTGCATATAAGGTCTTATCTCCTCCATAGAAACAGAAACTGCTTCTATATCTTGCAGCCAATCAAGCGCTGTGACAACTGCCTGATCTGTCATATCCAACTTTGCAGTCCACTGACCAGAGAGATTTCTGTCGCCAGACGCGAAAAAATACAAATATGCCAGAACCACAGTAGAGATAATCAAAGCGGGAAACAAAACACCAAATACTATTATCTTTATTATTTTTCTCATTCTTTTCCCCCTACAAATTAATAGGATAGCCTTTTGGAATATCAGGTGCACAACAACTTCGAGAATCTATCCTATTTTCTATCCATCATACTAACACAACTCTTGTGGCTTTTCAATCAGTCTTATAAGAATCTATTTATTATTCATACCCTAGCATTTGAAAAAATCATTCTCGTTAGGAATTATGAGTGTAAGAGAAAACAGCACTACTATTGCAAAGGGTCTTACAGAATACTATAATCAGAAAGAGATAAAAATATAAAACAAATAAATCATTAGCTCTACAATACTTAGGATCGTTTTGATGAAAACTTTACTTCATAGGACTAGTGCCCCATCCAGATAGAAACTAGACTTGTAAGATGCATGGTTTGTACCAGTGCTAAGCAAAATTTCGACAGCGATGTGTTGGCATCGTCTAGAAATTTTAACGACGCAACGATGTGAAACAGGCGGTTCACGAATCTAATTTCCGACCGGATAGAGTACTAGCATAATCGTTAAATTCCCATAAGTGAGAGTCCAGTTGTATCGCAATCTACAAAATGTGTATCTTCTACTGGACCTTTTACTGTCACATTGTGAAATGTTATGGTATTGAATTGATTATCAAACAATCCAACCCCCTCTTTTTCTAACTCCACTTCTATATGTTCCATCTGTATATTGGAAAAATGATTGTACGAAATGTCATCTGTTTTATAAAAAATATGTTCCATCATTCCTTCCTTTATTTTTGACCCGCAAAAGACACCCTCGCCATTCCATCTTATTTCCTTGAATATACAGCGAGAAAATCGATTTCTATTGGCATTCAATATCCCTTCTTCTTCCATGCGAATTCTCTCAAACAGACAATTCTGAAACAAATTATTATCCAATTGTATGTAGTTTTCTTCAAATGTATCATGAAAAACACAATTTATAAATTGACATTGCTCTATCGAAATGCATCCTATCTTAAAATGATTGTCAAATATCACATTCCGAAAGAGACATTTGCATATTTTAATATCCTCTGTCTCAATTCCTTCTATATAACAGTTTTCTATCTCCATCTTAATAAAGCGAATATTTTTACATGTTATCCCTATAATTTTTCGATTTTCTATCCTTTGTTTGACAAAGCGCAAGCATTCCTTGGGCTGATACATTGCTTTCTCATACTCTTTTATTTCCCTTCTTGCTTCCATTATTTCTGAGATTATTTTCTGGTCATTTACAATTTCCAAATCAGTTATCCGATTGTCACTTTTGGGTACACCAAAGCAGATAAGTAAGTCTGGAGAAAGCAAATAATGATAGTACACAATATAAAAGATATCATGATAATCATAAAAATCACTTGGATATCGCCAATAATATTTCTTATAATCTTCCTCAACATAATAAACAAAAGTTGGGGTTCCATATTTTTTAATCATTTTACTAAGAGGATCGCCCATTTTTATATCCAATCCCATATCAGCAATCAATTTATTGACAATATAAAACAATTTTTTATCATAATGTGAAATTGCGTGAAATCGCACTACACAAATATCTTTCTCGTCTTCTTTTCTATACAAAATCACGCTATCAAATCCATATAATTGTGCACTGCCAGAAACATCTGCATAGTTAAAGTTTGGCTCAAAAACCCAATCCTCATCTAATATACTTTTTAAAGATAAGTTTTTTATATTCATTTGTTGTTATCCCTTTTGTCGATACATTCTACTATATTATTTTTCTCTGTAGGCTTTATGGATAGTGCATGAGGCATTTCCACACGGTCCCACGCATCTCCATACTCACGCACAATGGTCACAATTCCCAACAGACGCAAAGGGTCAAGTGCGGTAAATATCTTTCCTTCTTTTTCTGCATTCCATTTAAAATAGTCCTTCTCATCCCACCCATTTTCATTTGTTAAGGAAATATTGTATCCCCAATCAACCAACTTATTGATTGCATATTGATACATTTTTGCATGATCTTCTATCTTATTTGGCAATGGTTCTGGATAAGTCCCCAAAAATCTAAAAGATCCAAACTCATCATTTTGGATTTCCAGAACTTCACCTTCATATTTCATTCTGCCAATAATAATAACGGTATTATATTGTCTATCGAAATGATTGGGATAATCTTTTTTCAGTAAATTCAAATCAAATACTGCCGCGTCTGCAAAGATCTCGTCAATATCATTTGACCTTTGCGTGTTTACAATCGCAGTATAATATTCATCATCATAATAATTAATATGAAAATCAATTCCAAATTGAGAACCAATACAATCCATTTCTAACAAAGTCAAATACTGCTGTAAATACTGCTCAAGTATTTCTTTCGATTGACAGACACCCACAAAAACGGAAAGATATAAATTATTTCTAAAATCATACTCTTTTTGTTTTACTTTTTTCATTTTAATCCCCCATGCCGCCTTTTGGCAGCTCAAATAGACTGTGTGAAATTTAATCGTTCTTAGGCAGTGTTTTTGCTGCCTTAGAACTATTTTTCACGCGAACTCCCATCTGCCCGTCTTTGCGGGCTGTACAAATCAGGATGGTGAAATTTTAATTTCACACGAATCCCTCTCATCAGCATCCTCAATTTGATCTGGATCAAGTATCTTGCCCCACATGCATTCCATATTATCCAATTCTCCCGGTATAGGCTTAATAGAAAAAGATTGGGGCACATCACTATATCTCCAATCTTCTCCATACTCTTGTATAATTGTGACAAGCCCCAATAGTCGAAGTGGGTTCTTTGCAGAATATGTCTTCCCATCTTTTTGTGCTAACCATTCCCATGAATCTCCAAAATCAGCAGAATCTTGAACTTTAAAAACCATATATCCCCACTGTATTAATTTATACACTGCATATCTATCTGTATTTCCAGCTTCTGCTATCACAGTGATAGACTTTTCTTCACAATTAATAGGATTCTGTTTATCAGCCATATCCACCTTGTTATGCCCCTTTCCCTCGTTCAAATTAACATCTTTACACTTTCAGGAAACTCTATATCTGATACCCAGTCATCGCGGATTGTATATAATGCAACTAATCCAATTGGGTCCGTTGCATATAAAGTTAAATCAGAACGCTCTGCCTTCCAGTCCCATTCATACAACACATTATCAACAGGTTCCATAGAAAGCGCAAAATTATTCTTTATCAGATAATCGATACTAAGATCTGTCAAAGTACATACTGTTTGTTTTGCCATTCCTATCACCCCACTTGTTAAGATTCACTTTTAATTTATCATATAACAAAATCAACACAATATAAAGCTTGGTTCATTCACAATACACGCTTTTATTATTGTCATAATACAGGCTGCTTCGCACAGAAGTGCTAAATTTCACGTAAAAAACGCCAAAGACAAGCATTTTTCATCTTGAAGATGAATTACAACAATCGATGCACATGATGAATATTAAGTAATTTACTTCCCCCACTAAATAAATTACAACAATTGATATGCACGATGCAAGTGTAAAAAATAACTTATTATTTCCCATTACAAAAATCAATCATATAAATCAAAAAAACCTTTTTCTATAATAGTACCTGCTATTTTCATATATTCATCAAAGCTTTTGCTCTTATCGTTAAATCGTCGAATCCAAACTTGCTGAATATAATTTGCAAGTTTGGATTCGACGATATCTTTGGTTTTATATATCACTTCATTAACATCACAAAGTGCATTATAGAATTGTTTATCCGCCCATGACTCATGAGGATTTTTATTATTACATAACCATTCATTAAAGCAGGTTGTCAATACTTCAAAGTCTCGTTCCAATCAGCAGAACTTACAAAACCCTCTTTCCAACCATTATCCTCATTCACAATATATTTATCAACCACAAAACATTCTTTCGGATACTTCTTAAAACCTGCCAGCGAATAATACCGTTCTATTGCTTTCAATGCCTCTTGTTCAGAACTATAGATACCCAAAATTTTAACTTCTTCATGTTCATCATTTGGACCATATTCTTAATCCTCCTGCCCCTTTGAATTTGTGTAATTAGATAAGAGAAAGACTCTTTTCCTACTTGCGCGCCAGATGCGAGCTGCTTTCGCTGTATTGTTCCTTACCGTGTGCAATCGAGTAGGAAGATTTATCTACTCATCGCGTGACCCATGCACCGCCTTAGCGGCTTATTTCTTCCCCGTGTGCAATCGAGTAGGAAGATTTATCTACTCATCGCGCCCCGATCACTGTCAGCGAACCGATAAATCGGTTTGATGACAAATTTCACTTGGGTGCCCGTGTGCATAAAAAGAGCAGAATAGTTTTATTAAACCATTCCACTCTCTATACTCATAATCTATCTTGGATTATATTTTCCTGCAAGGAATTTTATTACAGCAATAATTACCAAAAATCCAGAAAGATATCCAATTACTTGTTGTTCCTGCTCAGAAGTTCCATCCAGTCTAGCATAGATTTTTACATAACAGTTGCCTAGAAAAATAATCGTCACGACTGTAGATGCAAACGTGCCGATAAAAGGAATAAACGGACAGATAAACAACAATACCCACCAAAATTTATAAAGCATTGCCGGAACAGAAAATGTCCCAAAAAGAGTTACTGTCTCTTGGTTGTCTGCCGCTGCATCTGCAAGTGCATACTGCTGTGCAAAAGGTATCCATGCCATCCAAGCCTTATCATAGCCCAAAGCTCTAAGTGCCTTCATATGTGCCAAAGATGACAATATGTAGCATAGTGCTACAATCCCTAGAATGACTAGCAAATATGCTCCTAAAAATGTTAAAAGTACAGTTAAATCGCTCATTTTAAACCTCCCTCGTAATAACAATACAATTGTATAGAAAATCATCCTATACAATTAAACAAGAAAATTTCCTTACGCACCAAGTACATCTTATAAGAATTGTACACCAATAAACAAATGTTATAATATAACATTTTTCGCGTTTTGTCAACATATGTTTATATTTTTTCAAACCAAATTGTAACAGTTCAGCCATTGCCCATTCATAAGTTGTCGAGTTGTATATTCTGACAGTTAATTTTGGCTATTTCCAACAACTTATTTCATGTTGGGCGTCCGCCCTATAAAATTGAATATACAAAATGCCTTATATGAGCAAGCTCCCAGCGGCATTTTGTATATTCAATTTTGCATGGCTGAACTGTTACACCAAATTTTCAATATAAACGCGAAAAATATCCAACTGTGTGGTTTCATGTAATTTTCTATTTACAGAATTGATATATCTTGATCTTTCAACACCCAAAATATAATAGGATCTCTCCATCTTCGAGGAAAAAGACTTTCTAGTAAGAAATCAAAACAAAAATTTTGTTTGATCGAGATAAAAGAATGCTTGACAACCAAACATTTTTTTATTACAATATAAAACTGAAATAAATCTAAAATTTTAAAGATCTATTAAATTCTAGCAATGTTTTTATGTACAGGAATGTGGCAAGAACATATACCACACAAATAGGTACAAAAAAGATTCCGAAAAACTATTTAAAAAGGGTGGTGGGAAGATGATGATTTAACAAAACAGAAAACACAAGTTGAGATTTTTATTTTAAGAGGAGACTGTAAAAAATCTTGTGTCTATAAAGGAAATTTCTTTCCTGACA
>ERZ778513.324-NODE-324-length-41455-cov-10.695000_pt1 | contig 41455 bp, 30 predicted proteins | sample MGYA00510345_ERZ778513 | MGnify/ENA primary metagenome ERZ778513 (study PRJEB29527, sample SAMN07138966) | mouse gut metagenome | material: feces | host: mouse | place: China:Nanjing | collected 2016-01-25 ... | reverse complement strand
CCATAAAAGCCGCTGCATCCAAGTCAAAGTCCGCACCAGAATCAAATGCGTTAACATCCCATCCAAGTCCTACCATAATCTTCTTAAGACCCGGATTTCCTTTTGTAAGATCTACTTTCTGTCCTTTTGATAAATTGATTGGCATATGTTTTTCCTCCTTCATATGGAAAATTTATGTTACTTTTCATGGGTTAAAAATGCACATACACTGCGCATTTTGTGAGAACATGCTTCAGGTATGAGAAGTGATTTCTGCAAAGGAAAACTTTCCATATCACCCCAACTGTTTTACTATGAGGCAACTCCCACGCCGTGAATAGTAACAAACTTATCAGTACTTTTTATTGGGAACATGGTACATCTCATTGAACTCCCGTTTGATATTTTCAAGTCTTGCTTGATCCTCTTTGCGCTTTTGTTGTGCATCGTTTTGAATCTGTCTTGTCTCGTTAATACCATCCACAATTGTTCTCCAAGTTGTCTCCAGTGTTTCAATCTTGATCGAGCTACCTGCCGCCATCGCCGTTGTCAGCTTAGTCTGTTCCACTGTGTTCTGTGCATTGCGAATTAACATTTCATTCGTCTTTGCATCGAGCGCACTCATCGCATCCGCCTGTATTTTCTGGCGTTTAAGCATAATCGCCTGCGCAAGTGCCTGTTTGAATACAGGAAGCGTAATAATAAATGCAGAATTAATCTTTCTCACAAGATTCATATTGCTAAATTCCATTGCCTTAATCATTGGAATGGACTGCATTGCTACACTCTCCGCCGTCCTCAAATCTTGCGTTCTCTGTTCCAACATCATCAGCGCTTGGTTTAGGCTTGTAATCTCAAACTGAATGGAAGTATCTCCTGTCGTCTGCATATCAGACTCTCGCTGTGCAATGTATGCCTCGATTTCCTTACACCCCTGCTCGCCCGCAAGAATGTATTTTACAAGCTCATGATAATAGTTTACGTTGGCTTCAAACATTGTATTCAGATTGCGGTTAGACTGTTTAATCTCAGACTCATATTTTCTGAGTTCCACATAAATTTTGTCAACCTCGTCTCCCATTGTATGGTATTTGTCCAGTATCTTGTCAAGCTGCTTTCTCATATTGCCAAAAAGTTTATTAAACAGGGAAGGATTCTCCTGCAATTCGTCAATATCAAACTTTTCCATCACTCGCGCAAGGGCATTGAGCATCTCACTCGAGTCGTCAAGCTGGGACATATTCACATTGTTTAGCACAACATCAGATGCTTTGGATATCTCCTCAGCAACTTCCGCGCCGAAAGACACAATCGTCTCAAGATTATCAATCTCAATAGTACTTACAATATTATCCACCTCTTGAGAACCGACAAGCGTTTGATTCATCTGCTGTCTATCCTCCACAATATCATATGTCTCCACTACCTCAATTTCATTTTTGGTGTCCGCTGTAGTGGTCATTGCTGATGACTGTGTCTTTGTCTTACTAAAATCTAATCCCATTCTTTATCCGTTACTGAAAACTTATAAAAAGTTACAAGCCTTTTTATTTCATATCTGTTTCTTCTTTATCATTCCTTTTCCATTCAAATCTTCAATTCAAATAAAATTTGATTCTCGTTTTATGGTTTCTAATGTGATTTGATAGATATAATTCTGACGAATATTTATTAGTCTGTAATTTAATCTGAAAGGCTCTTTTTCTCTTTTTATAATGTTACATGTTTTACAGTAATTCTCCCCCTTCCTATTTTTTCATATCTTCTTGATATGTTGCGCTGTAACCTACGTTTTCTTTTTTCTAGTTTCTTTCCTTTTTTCACCCTCCCCTTCGGAAAAGTCTGTCACGCCACGAAAGCCGTGTACTTGAAGAAATCAGCGTCATATTGGGAACTTGCAAGTCATATACGTACTCGCCAATTTGATGCTCCTCCATCAATTTTCTATTAAAATATTTCTCTATATTTTGATATCCTGTTGGCACAAAAAACACTACATCAAACCCTGTCAAATTTAAAAATGCTGCCAAAATAGAATCTTCTAAAGAAATTATTTTCTCTCCAGTATTAAAATAAATCAACTTTGGATTCTTTTTCGTAAAATCGAACTTTTGTATGAGTCGCACAATCTCTTTTGGCAGGTTAAGAATTGTCGCAACGATTGTGTACTCTGTACCATTCTCAAAAGTTCCCTTTATCACTTTGCTCTCAATTAAAAGCTGTAATTTATCAAGAATATGCTCCTGAATTTCCTCCCGCAAAAAACTATATGGATAATTTGGGTGCTCCCGAATCTTCTTTTTTTGCAGTCGCCCATTTCGATAAAACTCTGTCGCATACATTTTCATTGGATTTGGTGCCGTAGAATCAATATATGGCACATTTTTTACCACAAAAGTATCTTCTGTCATCAGCGCCTTAACAGCACTCCAATATTTCTGTACCAGACCATCTTTCACACCAGATACTTTGGCAAAAATCACAGGCAATGTAACTGCACCATTCTCTGTGCTAAAATTGGGTCGATATCGCAATTCCTCTTTCCATAAAATCTGTATCTCCTCATACATCGTCTGCAATGTGATAGAAACTGCTTTGGTATATTGATGATTGCGATACATTCCCGTATCCTGATACATCAGTTCGTCAAGCTCGCGCTCTGCATGATACGCAACCGTTCCTACCTGCAAATCCGCACTCTGTCTCGGATAACGATTCATGGACAGAGATTCTGCAAAATGTATTTCATATAAAAGAGTATCTTCTAGACAACACTTCGCACTCAAATCAGGAACTAGCACCAACACATCCACAGGAATCCGCGCCAAAAAGCGCAAAAATATCGCCTCGCTCTCATCCCTACAGGGTCCCATATGAATAAAACAGCTCACTTCTGGCATTTTCCAGTTTGAAAAGAGCAACTTTTGGTATCGTCGAATCCAGCAGAGCAGATAAACTGCCTTGTTGGTCAATCTAGAAAGATTGGAATCTGACTCTTTTGCCTCCTCAAGCATCTCATCTAGAAATGCTTTTACCATTAATCGTTGCAGTTCTATATTTGATGTGTATTGTATATTGGCCGATAGATCCATTAACATCTCGTCTTGTCTTGTATAATTTCTACGTCTTACTGCTGCTATTTCTTCTGTATCTGGCTTGGGAATACTGCCATCAACAATCACAAAATGCCGCTTACAATTCTCTAGCGCCAATTGAAACTGATACAATGCATTTGCATATGTCTGCTTGTCCTCCACGCCACTGATTCTGTAATAACAATTATAGAAAAATTTAGGGTCTGTTCCTCGCTCTGCCGGTGCTTTTTTGAAGTCCTCCAGCCCATTCCCCTCTATCCATGCATTCGTACAGTTAAGCACTTGTGGCCGTACACCATAAAGTCGCTCATTATTGAGTGCATTTTGCATCTGGGTTCGAATCCATTTGAGATTAAAATCCCGTGGAAATTCCTTTATCCCTGACAATTCAAGATTGTGCGAAATACAATTCTCCACATTGAGACTTTGGTATTTCGCGTCTCCGTGATACTGTAATAACACAACATCACATCCCGCATTAGAAAGAATATTGACAAGCATTAATTCATAGCTACTAATTTCTCCCTCATACAGAATTTTTGGAATTTTGTTTTCACCAAGCAAATTAACAATACGCTCAAATCTATAATATAACCAGCACATAAACTTTATGTATGCATTTTTCAGCATATTGTCATTTTTTCCAGATTTTCGTAAGGAATCAAGTGTATCATAAAGAGAACGCGCCACATTTCCACGCTGGTAATCATTCATGCGCGGAAGCCATTTTTTCAAACTCTGGACAATAAAATCTGGACTCAGTCGAAAACCTAAGCCCATAATTTCTTCATAATAGGCAAGGTTTTTCTCATCTGGATTAGGAATTCTACCCTCAATGACCACACCTGAAAGCCTTGCTGCCTCATAATATCGCTGTATAAACTGTCCAATTGTCTCCGTATATCCATTAATCCTATAAAAATACACGCCTCTGTTTGGTCTGCTGTCACGTTCTATAAAAAAATCATTCAGATTGTTTATCTTAATATGCGCAAACATATTTTTCCCTCAATCACTATCCTATAACCACGCTTTTTCATAATAGTGAACTCCCCATTGTCTAAAACCAATGGACTTTCATTCTAGTCTTATACTTTAACTGTCTTGTTTGTTCAAAGTATATCATAATACCATTGTTTATTCAACAAAAACAGAACATACTTTCAAATATTAATCGATTTTTAATCTAAATTTAATGTTTCTCCCATTTTTTGCAACACTTAGGAGCCTGTAAATCCTTGAATAAATAGATTGATAAATTCATATCCTACTGCCATATTAATATTCTGTGCATTCCGAATCATTGTTGTGCTAATACCAATTACTTCCCCATACATGTTAAGAATTGCTCCGCCAGAACTGCCAGAAGATATAGGGGCTGTAAACTGTATTAAATCCACATCATCCATCTTCCGAAATCCAGAAATAATACCATCCGACACAGAATTAAAAAGTCCTAATGGGCTTCCTATCGCCACCACTTTCTGCCCTCTGACAAGTTTCTGTGGTCCCTTATAGACAGAGAGTGGGACAAGTGCTCTGTCAATCCGAATTACCGCAAGGTCAAGCAAAGCATTGTACTTGATAACCTGACTAGTTCTATAACAGGCGCTATCATTTTCAATCCGAACAGTAAAAAAGCTGCCATCGCTCAAAACATGATTGTTTGTCAAAATATACCCTTTTTTTCCAATCATAATACCAGAACCACAGGCAAATTCTTCTCCAGCACTGTCATGTACCATAATCATCACAACGGAAGATGCAAGCTGTGCGAGCTGTTCAAAACTCATTTCTGTTCTGGCAACACTTCTTTCACTGGTGTTAATATGTTCTGTGTGTGGTGGTATTGTCACAACACCTCCTGTATTTTGAGAAGGAGCTGACACGCTCTGATTTCTGCGAGGGGTCTGTACCGACTGTGGCGATACTGTTTTTCTATCTTGCCGTGGTGGTATTGTAATACGTATAGGTCGTGCATCCTCCGACATTAACTGTGATGGTGCCTTTTTCTTATCTGGTCTTGGTGGAAGTACCACTTTGACATTGTGGCTATGTTGATTATTTTCTTGTTCGTTTTCCATTTTTTATCCCACACCATTTCCTAAACTATTGTTTATTATTCACTTATCTTCGTATCCTTAATGATACAATATAATTGATATTTAGAGATATACAAATTTATAAGGCGTACATAAAATACACATTAATTCAATTTTCCCAACAAAGCCTTCGTTTCATGCCTTGATTCTATACATATTTTACTAATATCATACCACAAAGTCAACACAAATAACATTAGAATTCACACTCTCTATAAAATTTGGTTGGTTTTTGACCTATTTTTATGTGAATTATAGCAAATTTTATACATAAATCGACAAAAAATCTTCATATTACAACATGATTTTCGCTAAATGGATAGACCATAAACTAGTGTCATTTGTTTCAGAAATGGGCTAATGCTTTGGGTTAGATTTGACTCGTTTTTTAGTTTTATTTTATAATGAAAACTATTACAATTTTTCCAAATGTGTGCTATAGTAGATTGATATTTGTAGCATTGCAAAATTATGATTTATTTTCCACAATCATTCAATTATTTTTGTTTAGGAGATTTTAATTATGAACAATTCAGTGCTCTATTACAGTGTTGGTGCACTTTTATACTGTCCTGCAAATAGAAAAACAATCGTTGATTCTATCACACAGCAAAAATTTGGTACAAAATATTCACTTGCTCTGTGTCTGGAAGATACCATACGCGACGACTGCGTTACTGAGGCAGAACACATCCTTACCAATTCACTGTACGAATTAGCGAAACGGAGCGTGCAAAATGCATTTTATTTACCCAAAATCTTTGTGCGTGTGAGAAATGCTCACCAAATTGGGAGACTTTGCAAAGCCTTTAGAGAGCATATCTCACTTGTCACAGGTTTTATCCTCCCCAAGTTTTCACTTGAAAATGCAGATATCTATATACAAGAGATTCTTCATGCAAACGAACTCGCCAGCCAGCCAATATACACTATGCCTATTTTTGAAAGTCCTAGCATGATAGATCTGCGATATAGAACAGAAATTTTATATACATTGAAGGAAAAACTTGATCAGATTGAAGACAAAGTATTGAATATTAGAGTTGGTGGTAATGACCTCTGTCATGCATTTGGATTCCGCAGACATGATGATGAATCCATACACCAAATCCGTCCAATCGCTAATATTTTCTCCGATATTATCACTGTATATGGTCGAGATTATGTGATTTCTGGACCAGTTTGGGAATACTATCACAGCAGTAATTGGGAACGGGGATTATATCATGAAATTGCTGACGATAAGCTTTGTGGTTTTATTGGAAAGACAGTTATCTATCCCAATCAAATCTCTGTTGTTAATGAGGCATACAAAGTATCAAAACAGGACTATCAAGATGCATTAGCAATCCTAAATTGGGATAAAACTTCTCATTCTCTGGTAGCTGGCAGCGTTAGTAAAGGACGCATGAACGAATACAAAACGCACTCTAACTGGGCACTGCGCACCTTGCTCACAGCAGAATATTTTGGCGTCAAAAAAACGCAGCCCAGCAATAATGATTAAACCAATATAATAGACAGTTTTCTCTGTGTGTACTCTCCATGCAATATCCTTGTCAGACAATTTATTGCAGTTAAAACAACTTATGTCTCCGCCAATTTCTTAATAATACCACAGCATTTGTAATGTTTTAACGGATAATATTCTATTGGGACTTGTTTCTCCTCAGCAAGTCTTACAATATGATTTAACTCTGGATTCTGTCTATATTTTTCATCAATTAATACCTTCCAAGGAACACGCCTTAACAGCACACGTGTTGTCTCCCCAATTCCTGGTTTGATAAGATTAATATCATCCACATCAAACACTGTTGCAAGTATACGCACCTCATCGATACCATAACCATTTTTCTTTTCCGTGTTGGATAACTTCTGCATCTGACAATTTTCTGTTGATATATTTTGCACTATAAAATGCTGTTCTATTGCTTGAATAAATTCATAGGATAAATCGGAATCGGCCAGTTCCCCATAATAAACTGCCCCATGAAAATCATGTGGGCCTATAATATCATCCCGCAGAAAAGTCCTGCTCACCAGTCCTGATATTGTACAATTTAAGCAAGAACTTGGAATTAAAATATCCTCATGTGTACCGCATAATTCTGTCACATTTGCAGGGTCCGCCAAAACTGCAATCTCTGCGGACACTCCCTCATAAGCCTTAATATCTTGGCGCAATTCTTTTAATATTGCCCCTTTTCCAATCCAACCATCCAAAAAGAGAAGCTGTTGTGGCTGAAATCGCTCAAGAAGATATCTCATAGCATTATCGTCAATTCCTTTCCCCTTTATAATCGAAATTGCATAGTGTGGAATATTCAATTGATATTTAAAACGCAAATAACGCTTCACCAAAATTCCAATTGGAATCCCTGCTCTTGCAAGAGATACAAGTACTACATTTTTTCCTCTTGTTTGTACAATCTTATCTGACAAGCATCCTACTGCTAAAGCGGTTGGCCTTGCATATGTTTCTAGTGCTTTTGTATACACCTCCATATATTTCTGGGTTGGAACGTATTCAATTGGAAGCATTTCACTGTAATGTGTTCCCGCCTGAATTAACCGCTCGCGCACCGCTGTAGGCTGTGGTTCCACTAAACCAGTAATATCCTTTAAAAGCAATATGACGTCTTCTTCCTTGTATGAACTTCTCATATAAATCCCCCTTTCTTGTTAAATTCTGCAAATTTGACAACTTTTTGTGCCGCTTTAGTAGCTTATTTCCTGTGTATCACTCTAGTGGCATATCTCCTCTACACGGGTCTGTGTATAAATCGAGTAGGAAAGGTTTATCTTCCCTACTTGCGCGCGATCCGTGCGCCGCTTTAGCGGCTTATTTCCTCTGCACGGGTCTGTGCATAAAAAATTTCCCTGACAAATCACTTTATCAGGGAAATCCTAGCAGCGCTACAAGGATTCGAACCTTGAACTGACGGAGTCAGAGTCCGTTGCCTTACCGTTTGGCGATAGCGCTAAATCTATTCTATTTATGCTCTGTCTGTAGCACGTTATTTAGTATATAACAAGATTTAAAAAAATACAAGTACTTTTTTAATTTTTTTTCATATTTTTCGTTTTCTTACAATATCAAGGTAAAATATGACACAGTTATTTTTCAACTTCGAGTTTTTCTTACATCCATTTTTGCATAAACCTTTTTTCAAGTATAAAAATTCTAAAACCAGACCCCCTTTACCTAAAACGTTCTGTCTATCAAAACGCAATAACCTATGGCTTTTTAAATTTGTATTTCTATTCATGCATTTATTCTGTAAACAATGGTTTAAGGTATGTAAAAATAGAAAGCTGTGATATACTTCTTTTATAGGAGAATAAATATCTAAAAGCAAGCATAAGTATCTTCTGCAATATCACATAAATATTTGTATGTAAATACAGAAAGGAACTATTACTATTTCATAACAATTTCGTATTCAATATTATTTTGCAATAACGGAATAAAAGAAATACATTCAACAAAATCGGAGATAAAATTAAATGAAATTTATTTGGCTACTTATAATCATTTGTATTATTACATTATCAATCACAACAATTGTTGATGTGATTGTGATGGGCAGCTATGTACTAAAGCTTTCCACATCTTGCAGAATTTCGCAATATATGATTGATAAAGAAAACCGTATTGACCTACAAAATGGAAATGAATGCTCAGGATATGCTGCCGCGTATGTTTTGCGTCATTTCGGTATCTTTGCCACTGGAACAGAACTCTATCAAAAGATGCCTTTTAAGGCATCTGATGGATGTGTCCCTCCGAAAGGAATCAAAAAAGTGCTGGAAAGCTATGGTTTTTGTGTTAAATATTGCGCTGGAAATCTTAACGCACTAAAAAATGAAGTCAGCAAAGGAACCCCTATTATTGTTTTTATAAAAGTTAGAAAAGACAAACGATGGCTGCATTTTATACCAGTTGTCGGATATGATGAACACAATCTATTTTTGGCGGAATCGGCATCGGGATACATTAATTGCAATGAAAAAACATACAACAGAAAAATTAGCCAAAAAGAATTTTTGACACTCTGGAATACTGCAATGCTAAAAATGCCTTTCTATGCACGCACTTTTTATATAGTAGAGCAGCGTACCCCTTCCCTATAAAAATCGAGCAGGGAAGATGCATCTTCCCCTACTTAGATGCTCGTGTGTATAAAAAACTTACAATACACTACAACAACATGAAATACCAAACACACTTAGCACTTCCATATATTATATTCAAATTCACAGATTTTTGTAAGAATGGAGATTTATATGAAATTCTGGAAAGAAAATCAATCACTAATGTGGAGACATCATTATGAAACTGTGTGCATCACACCTTGGGGCCAAAATGCTCTGCGCATCCGCGCGACAAAATTCCCAAATTCTACTGCAAATGATTGGGCTTTGGAAGAATCAATCCCCGATACTTCTGCTGATGTCTCTATTAAATTTGACAGTATAGAAAACAGGGAAACTGTCAACGCTTCCATCACTAATGGACGACTCTGTGTTAAAGTGGACTCTGTGGGTATTATGACTTTTTATCGTGACGAACAGAAAATTCTAAAAGAATATCACAGAGATTACGACCAGCCTACCTGCCGTGAAAGTAGATACCTTAAAATTCGCGGGCGAGAATACAAACCGATTGTCGGTGGCGACTATATGATAAAACTGCGCTTTGAGAGCAACGACAAAGAAAAAGTTTATGGAATGGGACAGTATCAGCAACCCTATCTTGACTTGAAAGGATGTACTTTAGAGCTTGCACAGCGCAATTCCCAGACATCTATTCCATTTGCAGTATCTAATCTCGGCTATGGATTCCTATGGAATCATCCTGGCATTGGAAATGTAATGTTTGGCAAAAATTATACGGAGTGGGAAGCAAAAGCTACAAAGCAATTAGACTATTGGATTACTGTTGATGACAATCCAGCAAAAATTCTTGAAAATTACACAGAAGTAACTGGAAGAACACCTATGATTAACAAAGAACTTCTAGGACTCTGGCAATGCAAACTGCGTTATCGAACACAAGACGAAGTACTTGGAATCGCAAGAAAATACAAGGAACTTGGAATTTTGCTTGACGTGATTGTCATTGACTTTTTCCATTGGACAAGACAACTATTGGGACTATGGAATGGGGTGGTGGAAGTCTATTCACTGGACATCCTAATGAACTTTGGAGTTATGGCGAGGAAGCGTTTGATATTATGAAACAGCAGCTTAACTTACGTCTTTCTATCAAACCTTATATTGAAAAACTGATGCAGCAGGCAGCAAAAACAGGTGCTTCACTGCTGCGAACCATGTTTTTCGAGTTTCCTAATGATGCCTATTGCTGGGAGTTAGACGACCAATATATGTTTGGAAATCAATATCTAGTCGCACCAATACTACAGTTAGGTCAACGGGAACGTGAAGTCTATCTTCCTGCTGGCACATGGAAACATATTATAAATCGTCAAATTTACAAGGGTGAACAGACAATAGTCTGCCCTGCGCCATTAGACCAAATTCCAGTATTTGAGAGACAACTTTAATTTTTATTGAAAAAGTCGCTCCCATTCCTCTTGGGAAAACCCTGGGCAAACTCCCTTATCCGTGATGAGCAAAGGGCGCTTTACCAACATTCCATCTGTGGACAATAGCTGGTATTGCTCCTCCTCGCTCATTGTGGGCAGTTTATCTTTGAGTGCTTGTTCTTTGTACAAATTTCCACTTGTATTGAAAAAACGTTTTAATGGCAATCCACTCTTTTCATGCCATTGTTTTAGCTCCTCCGCAGTCGGATTTTCTTCTTTAATTGGGCGAACTTCTGCCTCATATCCAGCTTCCTTAACCCAATTTAATGCTTTTTTACAAGTGGTACATTTTTCATAACACAATATTATTGGTTTCATCACCTTTTCCTCCTAATCATCAATGCCAAACACAAATTCCAACTGGTCTTTCGCAGCATCTAATTTATCATCTAAAAGATCCAATTCCCGTTCTAATCTCTTGTACTCGTCTCTTGTCAAAGACTGCTTTTTATAGAGATATTCCAGCTCATCTTCATGCTGGTCAAGTAGATCGTCAATCTGTTTCTCCTCCTGTTTGAAAGCAAAAAATTGCTCCATATCCTGAGACACTGTTCCACTTGGTACTGCCGCGTTTGCTTTTGTCACAAACGCCTCCACCAAACTGCTTAAATCCGCCATCGTATTGGTTGTTTTTATGTCTGCGGAAACACTCTGCTGGTCTGATGATGCAGCATTATTTATGTCAGAGTTTACCGAATTATGATAAGTACCTTCATCATGCCCCGGTATATGACCATTTCCCACATTCGTATTATTTTGAGGTTGCTGATTGTTTCCCACATTTGTGTCATTTTGAAGTTGTTGACTATTTCCTACATTTGTATTATTTTGAGACTGCTGATTATTGTCTGCATCAGACGGAAACTGTGTATTGTTTGGTGTATTATTGTTTCCTTGACTCTGCACATTTTCATTCGTATTAACATCTGGCACAGCTTGCTCACTGTTGTCAGAAACAGCATCTAGCTGGCCTTGCACATCATTTGTTTCGGTGGCATACATTGTCCCTGATGCCAATAGTCGTTCCAAATCTGTTACCTGCTGTTCAAGATGTGCAATCTGTTCTTTCAGTGCCTCTGTCTCCTCACTATTTCCAGCATTTGATTGACACCCTGTCATCATAAACGCAGTTACAATTGCAATTATTGCTATCCTGTTTTTCATCTGATTCCTCCTTATTCTTTAAAATAGCCTCCCAGAGTCTATTTAGGACCAAAAATATTTTACTGTTCTTTAGAATTTGTTGAATATTTTTACGAATTATCTCATTATAGCATATCACGGCTAGAAACTGCAATCGAATCCATCATGTTTCATATGACAAATCCCATAGATTGTTACAACTCACACCAACGTCAGATTTTGCACCAATTTACGAACATTCGATGTGAATTGCAACAATGGATGCACACAAAATGCCTAAAAACAGGCATTTTGGCGCTGGATCCGACACCATGCAGCAAGTGCATGGCGCGGGTGTGAAACCATAGCTTTTCAATTGTACTTTTGCAAAATGTTTCAAAGTTCATCTCCATCTTTCTTTTTTATCCAGAATATGAAATCTCTATCAAATCAAATTTACTGAAGAATTTTCCAAAACATTTGGTAACAATGTATAAATTGCCCAAATCATTATACTTTATTAGTATAGCGTATTTCTTCACAAAAACGCAGTACAAATCATTGTCTTTTAGTCCTCAAGTAACCCCAATTCCCGCCGCCATCTATTATAATTATTTCTTCCGCCCGGAAATACATTTTGTGCACTCCAAAGTGAAGATTTTTTTAAATGCTTGTCTGCATACTTCAAATGAGAAAATAACATGTGCAATGCCCTGTCAATACCAGTTCGCTCTTGAAAAACAATAGTTTCTGGAAGCATTACATTTCCCACAGAAAGCATCTGAAGCTCCTTAATATCAACGTAATAGTACGTATAAAAGTTTCCAATCAGTTCATAACAACACAAACTATCCCCCGCAAAAAATAAACATGCAAAATTTCCTAAGCCTTGATGAAGCACAAGCGTTGAGTGGTAAGGTGAATACACTTTTTTCTTTAATCGCTTGACATATATCCCTTTTCCCTGAAACAAAAAATCTGCTGCAAAATAAGTATATCGCCCATTTAACGTCTCGTTCATCATTTGTACAATCTGCTCTGAAGTAAGTTCATTTCTAGAGAACTGTTGCATTATACCATCTTCACACACACGTACCCATACGACAAACTCCATGTCTACTTTTACATCTGCCACTAAATCAATTGGATTTTTTGCCTTGGATTTATTCTCTAAATACTTCTGGAAATTTTCGTAATCATCATGAAAATAATCATTGTAAAGACACACTTGATTAGAAGGATATACCTCCTGAACCGTTTTACTAGAATCATTGAGGCTTTCTAATTCATCATCCGAATCTTCCCACGTCGTATCATCAAAATCTGGGAATTTAAATCCAAGCGCTTCTAAAAAATCCACCACCTCCCATGCGTCTCCCATTTCGTCTTTCCAAAAATAAAGATGCTTTGACAAGGATTCTGCTGAACAGCCAAACTCTTTTGCCAATAGTGCTGCATTTCCGCGCCACTGATCCCATTCCTCCTCTGCAATTGGTTCAAAACAATCTGGTACAGTCGAAAATTTATCCAATTCCATCCCATTCTTGTACAGATAATAGTCCCAAAAACTATCATCATAAATAGAACATACCATTACTGGTCCTTCTAACTTTTGTGATAACACTTTTGCAAACTTGTCATCTGCATAACAATATTCATTAAAGCTAAGGATATTCCCACCTTCACAATCGCAAAGTTCACATTCCTCTAGCAGAATGAAAAACACATTTTCCCCTGCTGCAAGTTCTTTGACAATTTCCCAAACATCCACATTATGCTGTTTCTTAAAAACTGCCACATTCCAAAATACACCCATAGTTTCCTCCTTTACACCAGTTTGCAGCTTTTTAAAATTTACTCGATTTGCTGTTTAAAATATAATAAATATGCACTTTATTGCCCACAAAACTGCTGCTTCTTTACAATCTCGTATTTCATACAATCATTTATTTCTATAAGGAATTATAGCTATCCTCCATACAATTCCCATTCTTTATTTTGTTACTGTTCTTCATTAGGATTTGCTCATTTATCAATATCATATTATACTATTTTGAGAAAAATTAAAACAGAATACAAATAGATAAATTAAAAATGGAGTAAAAAGTGTGAAATCAAAGTTTCACACAGGAAAACGCAAAAGATAGCGTTTTTCATTTCTATTTAAGCCACCAAAGGCGGCATGGAGGATTTATATGAATTTATTACAAGATATTAAAAAGTACAAACCTTATAACCAACAAGAAACATGTGATAAAGAATGCATGATTGATTTTATAACACATCACAACAATTATCTGGACCGTGAAAATCAAACTGCCCATTTTTCAACCTCTGTGTGGACCGTCAATAAAGAACGTACAAAAACATTAATGGTATATCACAATATCTATGATTCTTGGTCATGGATTGGGGGACACGCTGACGGCAGCGAAGACCTGCGGTCAGTGGCAATGCGCGAATTACAAGAAGAAACTGGCGTTGCACATGCAATCCTTGTAAGTCCAGAAATATTTAGCCTAGAAATTTTAACAGTCAATGGACATATTAAAAAAGGGATTTATGTTCCTAGTCATTTACATATGAATGTTACTTATCTGGCTGAAGCCGATGAGAATGAGAAATTAATTGTAAATGAAGATGAGAATCAAGCTGTAAAATGGTGGTCCTTTGAAGATGCTATGAAAGTACCAACTGAACCATGGTTTATAGAATGGATTTACAAAAAGTTGATTAAAAAAGTACACGCAATGTTCTGACCACCATTGCTAAAAATTACACTTTTTCACTCTTTTTATAAGAAATATTGAAATTTCCCTCTATTTTTTGTAAACTATAATAAACAAACAAAAGTATATCCCACTACAACTATGTGGATATTGAAAGGGAGATTATCATATGAAAAAAGCACTTAGTCAGTCCTTACTCACTGCAATCTTAAATGGTGTATCCATCATGTCACTAATTTTTCTAGCGTTCTCATTGTATTCATACAGAAACGTTAACACACAACTTGACAAAGCATATGAGGAACGCTTTAGTCTAACCTACAATGCAAACCGTTTTATGAACGGTTCCGCGTATCTAACAAATGAAGTGCGAGCGTTTGCCGCCACTGGACTTCAGGAACACTTTGACAATTATTGGAATGAAGTCGACACGCTGAAAAATCGCGACAAAGGCGTTGCTGCAATGCAGGAAATTGGCATTACATCCGCAGAACAAAAAATGATTAATGACATGTATTCACTTTCCAATCAGCTTGTTCCGCTTGAGGACGAAGCAATGAAAAACGTGCGTAACGGAAATACAGCAGCAGCGCTAGATTATGTATATGGAGCAGAATACAGCGATTCCATTTTAAAAATCAATACTTTAAAAGAACAATTTCTCTCCGTCTTAGACACACGAACAGCAGAACAAGTTTCACTTCTAAAACAAAAGATTGAAACCATTCGATTACAAATGATATTCGCACTCTCCATTGTTGGCATTATGCAACTTTGTAATATGATTCTAGTTCGCTTCAAAATACTACGTCCTGTTATGAGAGTTAAGAGACAAATGCAAGCGATTTCTCAAGGAAATCTTTCTGCTAGTTTTGATCTAACACCTGACACATCGGAGATTGGAATGCTCGTGGACTCTATCCATGAGACAAAACGCGAACTGAAAAAATATATCAGCGACATCAACAGAACACTGACTCAGATGGCACAAGGAAATTTAAATCTATCCATTGGTAATGATTATCGTGGTGAATTTCAACCAATTCAGTGCGCAATGGCACAAATTCTTGATTCCCTCAATAATGCATTGTATCAAATTAATAGAACCTCCAAACATGTATTAGAAGAATCCAGCAAAATGTCTTCTAGTGCACAGGGCATGTCAGATGGCGCTACAGAACAGGCAGCCGCAGTACAAGAACTATCCGCAAGTATCTCAGAAATCTCAAAGCAAGTAAACAATACATCTTCCGATGCGGATAATGCCAACAAAGCATCGGAACAAGCCATGAAGCATCTGTCATTATGTAATGAAAAAATGGATACGCTGCGCATAGCGATTGAGGAGATATCTAATTCTTCTCGTCAGATTGGCGGTATTACGAAAACAATTGAAGACATCTCTTTACAGACAAATATCCTCGCACTAAATGCGTCTGTAGAGGCAGCACGTGCAGGCAATGCCGGAAAAGGCTTTGCCGTTGTGGCAGGCGAAGTGCAAAGTCTTGCAAACAAAAGTACTGAGTCGGCTAAGAATATTTCACTTTTAATAGAAAAGTCTATCAAGCAAGTGCAAAGTGGTGCTTTACTCTCTATTGAAACCATGAATGCTCTGACAGAAGTAATTGCCAGCAGCGAACAATCTGCTGCAATGATTGAGCGGATTGCATCCTCTGCCTTACAACAAGCAGAATCCCTTGCGCAAGTGACCGTTGGCATGAACCAGATTTCTGATGTTGTTCAGAACAACGCCTCGACCGCAGAAGATACATTCACCTCTGCACAAGGACTGAGACACAGTGCCGAAGATTTAAAAGACTCTGTACATAGATTCCAATTACGGCAAAAATAATGTGAAACCGGAGATTTTACTATCTTAATTTAAATGTCTATCTTAGCACAAATAGAAATGGACAACTGCATTTTTCATTTCTATTTGTGCCGCAAAACACAGTGTTCATAGCACCATCATAACATTTGAGAGCTATAAGAAAATAACTGACACCTCTTGGCTTATCTATTTCTCCGATTGTACATACTAAAAAGTCTTGTCGTAATCTTGAATCCATCCATGACATATTGGTTATAACCTGTTAGAAACACAAACAGCGCATTTATATTAATTTTGCGTATTTCCTTTGCCAATTCCAAACCTGTCATATATGGCATCTCAATGTCAAAAATATATAAGTGATACTTTTTCCTGTGCAGGACTATGTATTCCAGTAATTCCTCCACACTAAAATACACATCGTAGCTAATCTGATAATGACAGAGCCCATCAAACACAGCCTCCAATTGCTCTATGTCAATTTCGCAGTCATCACATATAACATCTTTTAACATTTGCATTTTCCTTCTATGATAAAAACTCCCACAAATATGCCTTATCTCTTAATATTAAAAAATAGTGAGATACCTCCTGGATCTTCTGATAGTATCAAGTTTAATACCGAAGAATCTTCTCACTCTTAATAAAATCAATACTTTTAACCTTTAAAGCACAAAAGAAAACTGTTTTTTATAAACATCTTGACGCTACCTTATTCTATCAAAGTAATGCAAAATATACAAAACAGATCGCAACATACCTATTATCACGTCACGTACAATTTGTACTTATAAAAGCAGAAAACGAATGATATCCGTTTTTACCATTCGCTTTCATACCTATTATTCATTTTAACAGTCAACTAATCAGTCTGTTTTATTAATATTCTGTTAGTTAATTGAAAATCAAGCCTTATTTTCACTGCCAAGCACATTTTTAATTTTGTGCTCCACTAACGCTTTTACGTTTGCGCGTCCTTCCTTGAGATATTCTCTAGGATCAAAAGCAGCGGGATTGTTATAGAGTACCTTGCGAACACCAGCAGTCATGGCAAGTCTTAAATCTGAGTCAATATTGATTTTGCATACCGCACTGCGCGCTGCCTGACGAAGCATATCCTCTGGAATGCCAATTGCATCCGCAAGTTGTCCGCCATTTTCCTGAATAGTTTTCACATATTCCTGCGAAACACTGGAAGCACCATGTAGCACAATTGGAAAATTAGGCAACCTCTTACTCACCTCATCAAGAATATCAAAACGCAGCTGCGGCTTCTGTCCCGGTTTAAACTTGAATGCACCATGACTGGTTCCGATGGCGATCGCAAGAGAATCCACTCCTGTTTTGCTAACAAATTCTTCTACCTCATCAGGGTGTGTATAACTTGCATTTTCAGCGGACACATTGACATCATCCTCGATGCCGGCAAGCTGTCCAAGTTCCCCTTCGACAACCACACCCTTTAAATGTGCATACTCTACAACACGGCGTGTCAGTTCAATGTTGTTCTCAAAAGAATGATGTGAACCATCAATCATAACGGAAGTAAAGCCACCATCAATACAGGATTTGCAAATATCAAAGTCAGCTCCATGATCTAAATGAAGCGCAATTGGTATATCATTTAACTCCAAAGCTGCTTCTACAAGTTTTACCAAATATACATGATTTGCATATTTCCTTGCGCCTGCTGATACCTGCAAAATTACAGGGGAACGAAGTTCTCCCGCAGCCTCTGTGATACCCTGTACGATTTCCATATTGTTCACATTGAAAGCACCAACTGCATATCCACCTTCATACGCCTTGCCAAACATTTCCTTTGTTGTTACTAAAGCCATAATCTTATCCCCACTTTCCTTATTTCATATCAATAGTTCCATAAATCTTTTTATATTCTTTTCAATATCCCCTTCAAACACTGCTGATCCTGCCACAATTACATCTGCCCCCGCTTCAAGATTCATTTTTAGATTGTTAAGATATATACCCCCATCTATTTCCAATCTTATGTCGCGTTTTTGCCCATTGATCATATCACGTACCATTTTGATTCTGTCAATACTTCCTGTGAGATAGGATTGCCCTCCAAATCCTGGGTGTACTGTCATCACCAGAATCAAATCCACCATATCGATATATGGGATGATCTCTCTGACTGGTGTTTCTGGATTAAGGGCAATTCCGGCCCTGACGCCATGATCCTGTATTATTGCAAGCGTATCTGACACGCATCCGCATGCCTCTACATGTATCGTCACTCCGTCTGCACCAAGCTTTATGAGTTCCTCCACATAACGTTCTGGACGATCCACCATCATATGTACATCCATAAAAAGCTTTGAACGCTTTTTCAAGCATTTGAGTACAGGCATTCCAAAGGATATGGATGGAACAAACACTCCATCCATAATATCTACATGCAGACAGGATACACCTGCTTTTTCTACTATATCAATCTGCTTTCCAAGTTCACAAAAATCAGCAGCTAAAATAGAGGGCGCCAAGTTCATCATCCTATTTCCTCTTTCCTTTCTTTAGAAGCCATTGCGAATTTAATTTTCTCTTATCTAAATACAATAACAGTTTGTAACAAATCCTAAACAGCATATTCAAAACCAAGAATTGTAAAGAGCTGGTTTTTTGTAAGCAAGTGTTACCTCCTCACCATTTCTCGCCTTGTCTATCACTTTCTTTACTGCAGCAGCATTACCTAGAAGGACACTGCAATCATACTTTTAAAAAGGCTCTTTTGCCATAGAATCTGTTGGTGCAATTTGTTTTTTTAATCACTTTTCCAAAAACTCCTTAGCCTGCTCATACACACCCTTTGCATCAAGCCTATACTTCTCCAGCAAAGCCGCTGCCGAACCTGACTCTCCAAACACATCCTGCATACCAATCTTGTAAACAGGTGTAGGATATGATTTGCATAATGTGTCGCATACTGCACTTCCTAATCCGCCAATTACAGAGTGTTCCTCAGCTGTTATAATTTTTCCAGTCTTTTTTGCTGATCCGATGATAATTTCCTCGTCAAGCGGCTTAATTGTACAGATGTTGATAACCTCCGCACTGATGCCATCCTCCTCAAGCATTTCTGCCGCTTTGAGGGCAGAATCCACACAGATTCCAGTCGCTACAATTGTCACGTCTGTACCTTCCCTGACTACAGTCCCTTTCCCAATTTCAAACTTGTAATCAGGCCTATCATTAATCACAGGAACTGCCGCACGACCGAAACGAATATAGACCGGCCCTTCATATTCGATTGCTGCCCGAACTGCCGCCTTTGCCTCCACATCATCAGCTGGACACATTACTACCATACCGGGAATTGTACGCATCAGGGCGATATCCTCATTGCACTGATGGGAAGCACCGTCTTCGCCTACTGTAATGCCTGCGTGTGTCGCACCGATTTTTACGTTTAAATGTGGATACCCAATAGAGTTTCTTACCTGCTCAAAGGCACGCCCCGCAGCAAACATCGCAAAAGAGCTCATAAAGGGAATCTTGCCTGAAAGCGACAATCCCGCTGCAATTCCTGCCATATTTGACTCTGCGATTCCACAATCTATATGCCTGTCTGGAAATGCCTTGCGGAACATGCTAGTCTTAGTCGCTGCCGCAAGATCTGCATCAAGAACCACCAAATCAGGATTTTCTTTTCCTATCTCTACAAGAGCACTGCCATAGCTCTCTCTTGTTGCTATTGTTTGCATCTCAGCCATTTTATCTTCCCTCCTTATCCAGTTCAGCGTCAATGTTTTCCAGATCTGCCATGGCAGCCGCATATTCCTCATCATTTGGCGCTTTGCCATGCCAGTCCACACTGCCCTCCATATAAGATACACCCTTGCCCTTTAATGAATGGGCAATGATTGCTGTAGGCATACCTTTTGTTTCCCTTGCTTCATGGAACACTGCGCGGATTTGATCAAAATCATGTGCGTTTTCAAGGTTTATCACATGAAAATTAAAAGCTTCAAACTTCTTATCAATCGGATACGGCGAACATACATCCTCAATCTTTCCATCAATCTGCAATCCGTTATTGTCCACAATCACACAGAGATTGTCAAGTTTCCTGTGTCCTGCAAACATAGAAGCCTCCCAAACCTGCCCCTCCTCCAATTCACCATCACCGAGCAGTGTATACACCCGGTAATCCTTATTGGACATCTTCGCGCCAAGCGCCATACCACAAGCAACCGAAATTCCCTGACCAAGCGAACCAGAGGACATATCCACACCCGGAACATGCTGCATGCATGGATGCCCCTGTAGATAAGAACCCAATTTTCTAAGTGTTTTCAAATCCTCTACAGGAAAAAATCCTCGGTTAGCTAGCGCTGAATAAAGCCCTGGCGCTGTATGTCCTTTCGACAGAACAAAACGATCTCTATCTGCTTTTTTTGGTTCTTTAGGATTGATATTCATCTCTTCAAAATAAAGATACGTAAAGATATCTGCCGCCGATAATGAACCGCCCGGATGTCCTGCCTTCGCCGCATGAACACCTGTGATGATGCCTTTACGAACTTCATTTGCCGCTTTTTGAAGCTCCAAATTTGTCATTATAAACTCCTCCATTGTTTTATATTCTTATGTACCCATTTCAACTGATACATTAAGTTGTGTGTTAATAAATCTTATAATTTCCACTAAGCGCTAGGAAAGCAAAGAAATACAGACAATTGTCATAATATCTCCGGTCACCTGTACGCATAGGAAGTTTCCAGAACAGATCTACCCACTCCTTACTGTAGCTTGTGAAGGATGCAAGTACTGACATTGCTACTGTTGCGGGAATTGCCACCGGATGAAGCGCCTGCCTCTCTGCTATGCTCCCATCAAGTTCATAAACATGGTATGTATTTCTTCTGCCATCCTCCAGCAGAAACTCCTGTATTGCTTGTGCCGCATGGCACTGTCCCTCATCCTTTCCAAACCATTCGTAGTCAAGGCCGATATTCGCCACAGTGCGATAAGAGTCGCTGTAGAACCAGTCGTGTCTGTCATCTGTCCATGGCAGCTTCCGACGCATCGGACTCCCGTCAAACTCAGCGTACTCTGCTGAAAAACCAGTTCTTTCATCACAGGCCTTCACAAGATATTTGCGGCTCGCCTGCGCTGCCTTCTCCCAAAACGGTCTGTCTTCCTCGTATGCCCACATTGCAAACAACTCATAAAAATGCGGCAGATGATAGGACGGGTCCGTAAAATCACTCCCTGGAACAAATAAAATCTGATAATTCTCCTTATTCCACATTGCAGTGCCAGGTCTGCCATTTTCTCCTTTGTGTAAACATGCTCTCAAAATTTCTTTCGCCTCATGAGAATAATTGAAGATACCATCCCTGTCTCCCCACCTGTGAGACGCAAAAAACAGTGCTAATGCAAAAAACTCCTCTCCGTCCGGCGCAGGACTTTTTGCATTTTTCGTTCCATCTACGCCACAAGACCATGCAAAATACCCTTCATTTTCCCCTTCTTGTATCCACATATATGTCTTGGTCCACTTCCACAGCCTGTCAAATTCCTCATGCATATTAAGTTGTACACAGAGCATCATTCCATATGACATTCCTTCTGTGCGCGCATCATTATTTCCCGTATCCATGATATATGCCATGTCATCTTCCACTGGATAATATACGCGCTCATCCTCTTTTCCGTAAAAATAAAAATTCTTAATTTCTTGCAGTCGTTCCTCAACCTGCGCCAACTCGATTCCGACTTCTTCAAATATGTTCCGATATTGTTCTTTCATATATTTCTCCTAATTCTTTTCTCTTTTTCTTAATCTGACACATCATCAGTATCTAACTAACTGAGATATTAATTGGAATTTTGCCGATTTATTCTCCATTCCATGTGTCACATTATCCCAATACATTACCGTGACGTCATTCTTCTATGTTGAAATAATTCAGATTATCTGTAACAGCAATTGACAGTTTTTTTAGTTCCATAGCTGTTCTTGCAAGCGAGGCCGTAGCATCATTGAGTTCATTCATCGATGTGTTGGTTTGCTCTGTCGTTGCAGCATTTTCTTCCGCTATGGCAGACAGATTAGTCATAAGGTTAACCACCTGCGATCCAGCATTACCACACACAACAGCCTGTTCAAGCACAGTATTCATATTGTCTGTAGTAGACTTTATCCCTTCTTCGACAATGCCAAACTTCTCCTTAGTCTCATCAAGCTGCTTTTTCTGACTCAAGACAATATTTGTGACCTCATTGATGGACTGCACTGTCTGCAGAGACTCTTTCGACAAAGAGAGTATAATATCATCAATTATTTTTGCGGAAGAATTTGTCTGTTCTGCAAGCTTCTGTATTTCACTTGCCACTACCGCAAAACCTCTTCCAGCTTCGCCAGCCCGCGCTGCCTCTATGCTGGCATTCAGAGATAACAGATTGGTCTGACTTGCAATCTCCGCAATCAGATTTACAACCTCTTGAATCTTTACTACTGATGCATTTGTCTTATGAATCTGATCAGATATCTTTACGAATGCATCTGAAGTCCGATCACTTGCATGGCTTAACTCCTGAACAATTTTTGTCACCTCTGTTCCCCTTTCTCTCATGCTTTTTGAAGTCTCTGACAGATTCTCAACACTCGCTGTAATCTGTATCATATTTTCCTGCATTCTGGATGCTTGTTGTGAAGAATCAGAAATATCACTTGCCTGCACCGCAGCACCTTTTGCTATTTCATCCAAAGCTGTGCTGATCACCTCTGATGCACCCTTTGTCCTGTTTGCTTTGCTTTCAAGTGCATTGCCTGTCTCTGCAAGATTTATAGAAATTCCTTGCAACTGGCTTATACTGTCCTCCAGTTTATCCAAAAACACATTCAAACTCTTACCAAACTGTGAAAACTCGTCCTTTCCATTCGCCTTGATCCTGACTGCAATTTTTCCCTGCGTAATTTGATCCAGTGCCTTTCTGAAATGCATAAGATTTCTGTCAATACTGGAACTAATCAATACGGTCAGCCCTACCAGTATGATCGATGCGATAATGATTACTATAATACTTGCATTCTGTACCGTAGATTTCACGCGAACCATATCATCAGAAGCGATATCTTTGACAATACCACACAACGTTGTCAATTCCTCATTTAATACTTTATTCTCTGTTTTTAACTCAAGAATCGTATCATCAATTTTCTTCATCTGCCCAAAGATTTCTTTCTTGGCACTGAGTTTACCAAGAGAATCATTTATAAGTTCACTGCTCATGGTATACAGCGGAATGTTCTCTTCCATCTCTGTCATCAACGTCTCTATCCCTGCATAGTCGTCCGTTGTATCCTTCCCTTCCACCACCAGCTTGCTATAAGTATTTACTTGATTGTCCAGCTGATCAAGACTGTCCTTAAAACTGTAAACTCCAGAATAAGAACCTCCATACTTATAGTCATATGACAGATTATTCGGTTCCATATAAAGGGAGTATTCAATATTGGCATAATCCTGTGCTGCATACTCTTTGACTGGAATCGCTACTGCAAATTCCTCCCAGCCCTCATTGGCTGCATTGAAGTTACACCCAACACGAATCGCTGGTTTTGAATCAAATGTGGTAATCTCACTGTCAACATAGGCAAGACCGGATCCGTCAAGTTTGTCAACTAAAGACAAATCAATATCAATCGAATTCGTACCTTTAACTAATTTTATATCAGTAATATAGCAATCATTGTGATATGTGAGTGTTCCTCCAACTCTGAATGCCAGCGAATTTCTCTTCACTTTTTCTGGTACTGGTCCGCTGTAAATCAACCTAATATATTCTTTACCGCCAATCTCTACAAGTTCTCCGCTCGTCCACATATGGGCATCAATCCATTTGATTTCCAACCAGTCCTGTTTATCGATCAACCCGGAAAAACTGTCATCCAATATTCCACTACCTTCAAGATATTGTCCGTACAATCCGCTTTCACCGTCAAATCCTCTTGTCTTGCTAAGCTCGCTTATTTTACTATAATTTGTACTACTCTTCGTCAGTTTTTCAAGTATTTTGTCTATATCTTCCTTGTATTTTGTGTCTGTGAGGTGTTGTAACAACTCTGCGTTTAAAGTCATTTGTCCAAGATTGTCAAGAATATTGTCAAGATACTTTTGATCAATGTAATACTGATACTGTGCCTCGAGTCCGAGATTCTTTGCCTGCAATACATCGATCTCGTTGACAATCGATTCAATCTCACTATTGCTGGTGTTCCTGTTGATCGAATTAATTCCCAGTACGCCAATGCAGACCGCCACCAGAATAGAAAAGACACCCATAAGCAGTATCTTACTCTTGATCGTCTGAAATATTACTACACTTCTTATTGTACTTTTTCCGTGATTCATGATGACTACAACCCTCCATTCTTATCCTAATCTCACTTATATAACATTTTTATTATAATAAAAAAAATTTCTGCTGACTCCCGACAAATTAAACATCATGTCCTTGCATTTTATATCAAATACCAGTAAAAATTAAAATATTTCTCTGTATTGACATGTGCAATCGAGTAGAGAAATTTCCTTCCCCTACTCGCGCGCCGGGCACCCGTCAACGAACCGATAAATCGGTTTGATGACAAATTTCACTTGGGTGCCCGTGTGCATAAAAAGGAGACAAAGAACGTTTACCGTTCTCTATCCCCTTTTATACAGAGATGCCACCCACATACCCTTGTAACTGGATTGATTTGATCCTTTTGCATCTTAAACTATTCTTCTGTCTTCAGCGCTTCATGATAAAAACACCTCAAATGCTCTGTTTTGTGACCTGTGAGTTCTTCACTCCTCGTATCTGGCTGGCTACCGCCTATGCTGATTTCATATTCACGTCCTGCTATCTTATTATTTCCATTCTTGTCATACAACATAAAAGCTTCCCTCGGTAGATAAATTTGACATTGTCTACTTTCACCTGCTTTTAGATAAACTTTTTTTATCCCTTTCAGCTGCGCATTGGGTGTACCTACCATCTTCACTTTTACATACACTTGTACAGTCTCCATTCCATCTCTTTCACCTGTATTTGTGACTGTGAATTGCACTGTTACACCTGCATTGATATCTGGTTTTTCTTCTGTAAAAGCAATATCAGAATATTCATATTGTGTATAGGATAACCCATAGCCAAATGGATAAAGTGGTTTGTTTTCCATATAACGATAAGTCCTGTTTTGCATGGAATAATCCTCAAAATCAGGAAGCTCCTCTGTCGTCCGGTAAAATGTCACAGGAAGTTTCCCTTCGGGGTTTACCTCACCAAAAAGGATTCGGGCGATTGCTGCTCCGCCTTGCGCTCCTGGATACCATCCTTGTAATATGGCGTCAAGATTTTCATCCTCCCACGTAACTGCCATTGCACTTCCAGTCAGCAACACTAAAATGACTGGTTTTCCACTTTCTTTTGCAAGTTTCAGAATATTATGTTGTAATCCTGGCAGTCTTAAATTGGGTTTGTCCCCACTTCCGTATTCATTACCAGTATCACCTTCCTCACCCTCTAGGGAAGCATCCAGCCCCATCACTGCAACGATGACATCGCTTTCCCTGCAAATGCCCCGCACTTCAGATGCTCGATCATTTTCCTGTGCCAATCCACTTGTCCTGTCCTTGTATAAATGACAGCCCTCAGAATAGAGGACACGCACATCATCACCAACATAATCCTGAATCCCTTCGAGTATTGTCACATACCGCGATGCCGTTCCCTCATAGTTGCCGACCAAAGCTCTGCGATTATCTGCATTGGGTCCAATCACGCCAATCGTTCGAATTTTTTCTTTTTTCAATGGAAGTATCTGTTTGTCATTTTTCAGCAGAACCACACATCTCTCAGCCACCTGTTGGTTTAGTTTCCGCATATTTGGGGAATCCACAACTGTATAGGGAATATTTTCATAGGGATTGTCTCCCTTCTGGTCAAATACCCCTAATTTCATACGCGAAGTAAACAAATTTACTACAGCCTCATCCAGACGCCTTTCATCCACCAGCCCTTCCTGAACTGCCTGTTCTAGATACAAGAACAGAGAACCACAGTTTAAGTCGCATCCATTGTTCATGGCAAGAGAAACAGATTCGATTGGATTCGCTGTCACGCCATGATGCTCATGAAAATCCTTGATTGCCCAACAATCTGAAACTACATGGCCATCAAATCCCCACTCATTGCGCAGAATATCACTTAAAAGGCGTCTGCTTCCACAGCATGGCTCTCCATTTGTACGGTTGTAAGCGCCCATCACTGTCTCCACTTTGGCCTCTTGAACACATGCCTGAAACGCTGGCAGATACGTCTCTCGCAAATCCTGTTCATTTACTCGTGCGTCAAAGCTGTGGCGCTGATCCTCAGGACCACTATGTACCGCAAAATGTTTGGCACATGCTGCCGTCTTCAGATAATTCTCATCGTGTCCCTGCAGTCCCATAATATAGCGTACACCAAGTCTGCTTGTCAGATAGGGATCTTCTCCAAATGTCTCATGCCCTCTTCCCCATCTCGGATCGCGGAAAATATTGACATTTGGCGCCCAGAAAGTCAGTCCTTTGTAAATATCCTCGTCGTCCCCCTCCTGCTGCATTGCAAACTTTGCCCTTGCCTCTGTGGATACTGCATCTCCTATCTGTTCCATCAAATCCTCATCAAAAGTAGCCGCCATTCCGATTGCCTGTGGGAAGATTGTCGCTGTACCTGCACGCGCCACGCCATGCAGCGCTTCGTTCCACCAATTATATGCCTTGATTCCAAGACGTTTTATTGCCGGTGTTTGATGCATTGTCTGTGCAACTTTCTCACTTAATGTCATCTGCGCGACCAGATCTTCTGCTCTCTTGCGATATTCCTCTATTTTATTTCTGTTCTGAACCAATTCCATTTTGTGTATACCTCCATATTGTATTCTTTCCAAATTTCATTTTGAAAATGATATCTCTATCTATCTTCCCTTTTGCTAGGAGACTTCTCTGTGAACCATCACTTTCCAAATCTAATGAATTATCTATAAAATGACTGAGCAGCTGCACATTAGCCCCAGCCATCTGCAGCTGCTCTATAAACAGCAATTTGGTATTTCTTGTACGTGTAATATCATTGACTTTAGACTCCTCAAAGCAAAAGATTTTCTCACCTGCGTTAAGGACTGCTTCTGCGTTCAAGCTCCTTTTGCATTTCCGCAAAAAATATCTCAGGATGACAGGCTTTATAATTCTGCATATACTGCTGCCACATTCCATCAAAATCATCTGTCATGACAACCCTCGGCAGATAATCCCGTTTGACACGATTCATCTGATCCCATACTCTGGCTGCCTCTGACTCTGGTGTCAGCATTTCAGAATAAGAATACATTGGATACCATGGTCCCGGTTCTTCATTTGTTCCCAGCATATCTACATAATTCCTGCATCCATATGCTATCAGGCATTCCTTCACATCTGGTACAAGTGCATCAAAAAATTCATCCGGCTGATATTCTGGGGAAAATGCATTGATGCCATCACTCAGCATTCCCTCTATTCTTGGAAAATAGGAGTACATACAAAAGCGTGCACTGCTGTATTCCAGATTTCTTGCTGCCTCTCTCTGTTCTGGCGTCCTATAATAAACTCCATTTTCATTCACATTGTAATCTATTTTCTCAACACCCCAATACCGAAGTTTCAAGATTTCTTCATCAAGAAGATCATTGATAAATTTCATCGCACCTTCTACATCCTCACAGCTCACTGTAATAGAAATACCATCTGCTGCACTAAGCTCTACTCCACGTTTTACATGCCACTGATTTTTAATACTTCTGTCCATTGTAATAGGCAATGGTACATATCCACAACCTTGCTCAGACATTTTTTCAATCGAACCATTAACAGAATATGCAAACTGCCACCACTGATCCACCATACCAAGTACCCTACCGCTGGCAAGCTTTTGTAAATATTCCTGATAATTCTGTGTAAAAAATTCTTGATCCACAATCCCTTTGTTATATTCTTCATTCAGTTTCTTAAAATAACATCTGGCCGTCTCAGAAGTATTGTAATCCAACACTGTCAGAGTCTTTTCATCCACTATACAACTGCCATCATTGGGATAGCCGTCGAGAAATTGTGGCGGATTTTCCAGACAAAAATACCGCCAGTCATCACAGAGCACTGTAAACGGAATGTTTTCCAGTAATTCCCCTGGGTGGAAAGGGTCTTCCATCACAGGATTTTCAGCAGTGTATGCTTCAAGCAGAGCAAAATACTCATCGATTGTTCGTATATCTGGGTAACCTGCCCACTTGAGCACACGTGTCTGTATCCAGAATGCCTCACCTTCATGTAATACTTCTACCGCGTTGCCATGTACAACACCAAATTGAGGAATCCAATAAATATGCCCGTCCGACTGTCTGAACCGATTCCACTTTTCTGCAGGCATAAGATTCTTAATATTAGGATAATCGTCCCAGTACTGATCAATAGGAAGCAGCGCCTCCGCGTCATACAACGCCTCACTACCTGAAATAAAATCTGTATACTCTCCACTTGCAATAAAGCCTGCAATCGCCTCCTCTGAGGACTTTCCCACCAGCCATTGCTCGCGGCAGCGTGCACCGGTTTTCTGCGCAATCAGCTCCATGATCTCATTGTCTTCATCTATCTCATTTCCAGAGACATCAAAAAATGCTGTAAATTCCTTGATGTCTCCACTTTTACTATCATTTGTCATCCTTACTGTCAATAACACAACCCCAACAGCAATGCCTGCCACAATTTTTTTCCTCATTCTGCTGACCTCGCTTCCCACGTTTTCTATAATTTGATTATAATTATTTTACCGCGGTCAGACAAGCATATACCTTTTATTCCTTCACACCACCAATTGTAAGTCCTGTCACAAAATATCTTTGCAAAAACGGATACAGACAGATAATCGGAAGCATGGTAAGAATCGTAGCCGCTGCACGCACAGAAGTCGGTGTCACTGTTCCTGCAGCATTCTTCATCGCCTCTGCGGATGTTCCCTGATTGGAAACAGACGATAACAATTTCATTAACTCATACTGTAACGTAGTCAGATGAGCGCTCATTCGATTGTAGAGCATGGCATCAAACCACGAATTCCACTGTCCTACTGCCACAAAAAGCGCTACTGTAGCATATACAGGTTTACAAAGAGGAGAAATAATTTTTAAAAAGATTGTTATATAACCAGCACCGTCAAGCTGTGCCGACTCCTCAAGGCTGTCTGGAATTCCAGTCATATAAGTTCGTATTACAAGCATATTAAACGCACTGAACATGCCAGGAATAACATATACCCAAAAACTGTTTGTCAGACCAAGACCTTTATATAGTAAAAATGTCGGAATCATACCACCATTTACATACATTGTGATTACCCAGAACAGAGAAAGCTCTTGCTTAAATAAAAAATTCTTTCTGCTCACAATAAAGGCAAGGATTGCGTTTGCCGCCAACGCGAGCAATGTACCTACAACTGTTCTTGCGACTGTAATATATGCTCCCGTAATCAAGTTTTGTTTCTGAAGTACCGTGATATAATTTTTGAGGGTCCATTTTCTCGGCCAGAGATAAATCCCGCCCCGCAGCGCATCTGTACCATCATTGAATGAAATTGCGAGCGTATTCAATACAGGATATAGCGTGATGACCACAAATGCAATCATAAATAAAGTATTACATACAACAAATACTTTATCCCAGGCAGAGGTCTTAATCTTATTACTATTTTTCTTTTCCATATGTGTCTCCTTTCTAGAATAAACGCTCTTCCCCGTTCTTTTTTGCAATTTGGTTCGCAATTATAATCAGGACAATGCTGACAAAGCTCTTAAAGATACCCGCCGCAGTACCGATTGAAAAATCATTTTGACTGATACCCCACTTCAGCACATAGATATCAATTGTTTCTGATACACTCTTTACCAAGCCATTTCCAAGCAGATACTGAATCTCAAATCCTGCATTTAACACATTACCCACATTCATCAGCAAAAGTATCATGATCGTCGGCTTGATACCAGGAAGTGTGACATATCGAATACGCGCCCAGCGCCCAGCGCCATCCATATTTGCCGCTTCATAGAGTGACGGATCGATCGCTGTAATTGCAGACAAATAAATAATCGCATTCCATCCTGTTTCCTTCCACACATTGGCAAAAGCCACAATCGGCCAAAAATACTTTGGATGTGCAAAAAAGTTAAGTGGCTGATCTAGTATATGGAATTTCAGCAACAGTTCATTGATGATACCTGAACTTGACAAGGCGTCATGCAGAATACCTGTAACAATAATCCACGAGAGGAAATGGGGCAAGTACGAAATCGTCTGAACAGTCTTCTTTCCCCCGTTGGATTTCACTTCGTTTAATAAGATAGCAAACACAATAGCCGCAACAAATGTGACAACCAGATTGATCACACCCATCGCAAGTGTATTTCGAATAACTCTAATAAATGTATCATCCGAAAACAACTGCTTGAATTTATCCAATCCTACAAAGGCCGAATGAATCAGTCCATCCTTGGGCTTGTAGTCCTGAAATGCCATCAACCAGCCGCCTAATGGAAGATAACAAAAGATGATACCATATGCCACAATGATAAGTGACCATATGATCAACACTTTCTGTTTCTTAATCTCTTTCCATGTTATGATTCTCTTTTTTTCCTGCGAAGCCATATTTTCACTCCTTTTATAAAGAGCGGACCGTTTGTTACGTCCGCCCTGTCTGATTGCTTATAGATTCGACACTTAGTTGTACTTTGCAGCTTCCTCCATTCTGCGATCAAGCTCTGTCTGCATCTCATCAATAAATGCCTGTGGATTGCATCCATTATAAACTTCCATGTATTCTTCCCATGCACTTTCAAAATCGCTTGCCATGACTACCTTAGGCAAATATTCATGCTTAATCTCACCCATCTTTGTCCATGCCATACCGCCCTCTGTAGCTGTTGTCATATTACTGGAATAAGAGTACATTGGATACCATGCTCCAGGCGCCTCGCTTGTACCCAACATATCCACATAAGTCTCAGCTCCATACGCATCAAAACACTTCTTTATATTTTCATTTAAAGCATCATAGAACTCTTTTGGCTGATTTTCCGGTTTCATGGCATTGATACCATCCCTACTTGTACCCATATACTGCGGAAAATAGGAATAAATACATGTGTGAGAAGCCTTGTATGCTGTATCGGAAGACTTCATTCTCATATCTTCTGTGCGGTAAAATTCACCGTCCTCGTTCACACTATAATCCACATCTTTTACTCCCCAGAAACGCAGATCATGAATTTCCTGATCCAATAAGTCATTGACAAACTGTAATGCGCCTTCAACATCCTTGCAGCTTGTTGTGATTGCAAGTCCGCTCGCCACATTCAGCGTTCCACCGGAATTGTGCCACTGATTCTTTATACCTTCCTCAATGGTGATGGGAAGCGGAACGTAATTGCAGCCTTTGAGATCAAGTCCCTGCTGCTTTAATGAATCATTTACGGTATATGCAAAGTCCCACCACTGGTCGATCATGCCCAGCACACGTCCTGTAGAAAGTTTTGAAATATATTCATCATAAGTCTGTGTGAAAGACTCTGGATCAACGATACCTTTCTGGAATTCCTCATTCAGTTTTTGGAAATATCTCTTTGCCGTTGGTGTTGTGTTATAATCAATAATCGTGAGTGTGTTTGGATCTACGATACAGCTTCCGTCATTAGGGTATCCATCAAGAAACTGTGGTGCATTCTCAAGACAGAAATAACGCCAGTCGTCACACAAAATCGTATATGGGATATTGGTTGTACCATCCTCCATCGTAGGATTTGCCTCATTGTAGCTTTCGATCAGGTCAAAATATTGATCCATAGTATGTACTTCGGGATATCCTGCCCACTCAAGCACTCTGGTCTGAATCCAGAACGCCTCATCATTGTGTGTTGTCGCCTTCTCTTCTCCATAAATATTGCCAAACTGCTGTATCCAATAAATATGCCCATCATCCTGCCTGAGTTTGTCCCATTCCTCCTCAGTCAGAAACTCCTTGATATTTGGATACTTGTCAATATAGTCATCCAGAGCCACAAGTGCGCCTGCATCATAGAGCTGCGCAGTGCCATCACCGCCATCAATAAAATCTGGGTACTCGCCGCCTGCAATCAATGTACCAACAGCTTCCTGTGCCGACTGTCCTGTAAGCCATGTCTCCTTAACTTTTACTCCTGTCTTCTCTGCAATCATCTGCTGAATTTCATTGTCATCGTTGATTTCCGTCCCAGGAACTGCAAAAAATGCTGTAAACTCCTTAATGTCCCCTGAATTAACTGCATTATTGTTATCCTCACTCGAAACTGGTGCATCTGTGCCTGTACCAGTCGATGTCGTATTCGTCTCTCCTCCTCCACATCCAGTGAACATCGCTGACATCATTGTCGCTGTCAACAACACTGATAATACTTTTTTTGTTTTCATAGTATTCCTCCATTCTTGTTAAATTTAGCAAATTTGCTATTTTTATCACCTTTGTATCTGGTAATATAATTCTACTTTATAAATCATTAAAAAAAACCCAATAAAGAATATATAAAAACATAAAAAAGTATAGATTTTAGTCTATACTTTTTTGGTATCCAGCGACTGCTTCCTGAATTTGGAAGGTGTGCAGCCCTTTACTGCTATAAATTTGTTAATAAAGTAATCTGTATTCTTATAACCCACATCCTCTGCAATCTTATATATCTTGTCATCTGTCCGAATAAGTAACTGTGCAGCCTGTTCAATACGATAATTATTTAGATAATCCTTAAAGGACTGATTATATTTTTTGCGGAATACCTGTCCCAGATAGGCATTGTTAATATAGTACTTCTGCCCAAGATCCCGCAATGTCAGGTTGTCCGCGAAATGATCCTTTACCTCCTGTTCGATCAAGGCAAGCACACCTCTTGACACATTCTTCCTAAGCTGCGCCAGATATTCTGCGTACTCACACGCAAATCTCGCCAAATGCACCTTGCTTCCCCGCATCAGACCATCCTCAAAAGAACTCTCGCTGATCAGATGTAGAATTTCCTCCTGATTGACACAGTCATCCTGCTTCGTTGCGACATGAATCAACTGGAACAGTAAATAATTAATATTGAGATTTACAGTTTCCCCTATTGCTCCCATTTTACGCAGTTCCTCATACAGCTTGTCCACCGCCTCATGAATACGCACCTTGTCATTCTGTTCTATACAAGAAATCAAATTGTCAAGTTCTGCCTTGCACAAGAGAATTCCACCACTATTTACCTGAATCTCTTCCTCATAGAAATAAATACTTTTTCGGTCATGAAACGCCTGCAGGGAATTGAGCATGCAGGCCGTACCATAAGATTTTGATATGGATGCGATATCCACAACCTTCTTACCTACCAGCATCACAATCTTACTTTTTAATGCTAAGCTCAGATAATTCAATAGTTTTTCCAGATATTCCTTCTCGGAACAACCGTTTTTTGCCGCCATGTAATCACAATAAATCAGACCGACATCATAGATATTTTCTTCAGAGGAAACATCAAGAATGCAGTGTTCCTCATCCTCCTTTAGAAATTCCCTGCAGCTCTGGTAAAGCTTTCTCTGCCGGGAACGCATCTCCATATCTTCCACTTCCTCTGGATTCAAGGCATCCACCAACTGTATATCAATATAGCGCACTCCACTGGAAAGATACATGTGCTGAAAGACATATTCAAGATTGATATCATCATATTTGCCAAGCAATAGGGAGATTACATTTCTTGCAAGATATGCCCGCTCCATCTTTTTTTTATCCTCCTGCTGTTGAATCTCCGTAGCCGACATGTTGGCGGCTTTTCTGATAATCTCTGTCAGGACTTCTTTCTCGACAGGTTTGAGTACATAATCCATACAAGAATAATGAATCGCCTGCTGTGCGTAGGCAAATTCACTGTATCCGCTGAGTATGACAAAATATGCGTCTGACACCTGTTCCCTTCGTATGGTCTCGAGAAGCTCCAGACCCGTCATCTCCGGCATCTTAATGTCTGCTATGATTAGATCAACCTTGTTCGTCTTTAAATATGTTAATGCTTCTATGCCATTTTGCGCCGTTGCAACAATTTCACACCCCTCCTCCTCCCAGTCAACAAGCAGGGAAAGTCCTTGCACAATAAACGGTTCATCGTCAACAAGCAGTACCTTTAACATGTTCACCAAACCTCTCCAAATTATTTCCGATCATATGGTATCCGAATCTGTACCATTGTTCCAACGCCTTTTTCGCTTTCCAGTGCAAATTTCACCTGATTGTCTGTCACCATTTTCAGGCGCAGACACGCATTGATTATTCCCACTCTTCCTTTCTCCTTAAGCCGATCAATACTTGCATCCCTCATTAGATCAAGAAGCTTTTGATGTTCATTCTCCTCCATACCATTACCAGTGTCTTCCACCTCTATAAACAAATCTTCCTTTTCGATATAGATGCGCACAAAAATCCATCCCTGTGTTGTTTTGTTCTCAATCCCATGGATACAAGCATTCTCCACAAAAGTTACCACTGAGAGTTTGGGAATCTCAATATTAAGACACTTCTTATCCACATCGAGGTCATATGACAGCCTGTCTCCAAAGCGATATTTCTGTAGAACAAGATACGCCTCCACAAACTCCATCTCTCTGCCAATTTCTACAGTATCTGTCGCCCATTCCACATTCTGCCGTTCCATAATAGCAAGCTTCTCCACCATTTTGGCAATTTCGTGTTCACTTCGAAGGATGCAGTGCATCCGTATGGTTTCGAGTGCATTAAAGAGAAAATGGGGATTAATCTGGCTGTGAAGCGCCAAAAGCTCCGCACTCTGTCTCGCGATATCCATCTCCTGCTGCTTAATTCGATCCTTGTAGACAGTCTGTATCAAATCATTGGTCCGCTCCGCCATCTTGTTATAATTCTGCATGAGTCTGCCGATCTCATCACTACCGCTAATCTCATCAATCTGACTGAGCTTCTCATCCTCCACTTTGTCAAACACTTGGCTTAACTGCTCGATTCTCACTGTAAGAGAACGGTTCAGCTCTTTCATAAATCTCCAAGGAAGAATTGCATTTGTGAGTATCAGCAATGCGATTGACGGCATATTATTCCAGAGTTCCTTAACCACATCCGTCTCCGGTTTCAGAATATAAATCTGCATCTCACTGCTGTATAAACTCATCTCCTTACGCACCCCGACTTTATGTTCCATAGTAAACTGACCAAAATTCTGGTTTACACTACTATGACCATCATTTGCCAACAGTACCCTGTCCCCCTGACAGACATATACCGGAAACTCATATCCCAGCTTTACAAGCCCCCGCACCATATTACTGTAATCAAGTTCTATTTTTAGAAATTTCTCGCACCTGTTCCCACTAAAAAAATCAAGCTGTTTTAAAAATAAAACTTTTCTTTTCGCCTCGACCACTGGACTATTTTCATTATCATAATAAAAATACAGCATCGTATCCCGTCCCGACTCCTTAAAAGTCCGATACCAGTCCGCATTCTCTATCGCAGACAGTTGGGAAAATTCTCCTCCGTTTACAATTGTTGGATTATCCGCATACATTGTAATGATTGAGTTATCCATTCCAGCGCCGCCTTTGAACAGCGTCGTTTTCACAAAATCCTGATATGCTTCAACATACGCGAGAGGTCCTGCATACTCACAATTCAGATATCGCTCAATATACTCATTCATATAAATCTGTTTTGCTGTAGCAGCAGCATACTCAATACTGTTCATCAGACTGTACTGTATAGCACTGGCCTCATTCTCCATGGCGTGCTGTTGTTTTGTGTGTTGATTATTCACCACAATATACAGAACAACACTGTCCGTGACCACCAGAGGCAACAGCACACAACATACATATAATATGGTCAACTTTCTGCCAAGCGCAATATTATCCATATATTGATGAAACTTATATCTCATTTTCTGTCTTCGATCACTCATGTTGTCTTTTTGTGCTGTATTCAAGGAACTATCACCTCCTTTTTATACCTCTTGGATTTTCATAATTCACTGGAATATCGAAATAAGCTGATAATTTTAAAAAGTTATAACTTATTAACAAAGTATATATTAAAAAAGAAGGTTTCTTTTATTGATAGTTTACACATCGCGAACTCGAAAAGCAATAGCCCGATTAAAATAAATCATGGCAAGACTTAAAGTAAAATCAATATAGATTTTGCAAACTACAATGATCTTCAAGATGCAGAATCGGCAAATCAAATAGCCTTTAACTGCCTATCAACTAATTATTAAATAATCCACATATGCATCCCAAAGTCCATTATCATCCGTAACCTTTAATTCAACTTTTTGGCTACCTATCCCGTGATAAACATTACTGATTGTATATTCAGCAGGGTATTCATCCCCAAAGTAAAATGTTCCTTTGTATTCTCCACCAATAAACAAATCTATTTTTGCCATATTTGAATTATTGGAACATCCTCTTAGCGTAAAATTGTGATTATTGTATGCAAAATACTGTGTATAATAACAGGCATCGTTATTGGCATACAACCCCACACCATCAAACGGAGAGCTTATTATTCCTGTATAATCTCCTGCGAGTACCATATTCTCACATTGTATTATTTCCTCAAAATTTCCGTTTCCGCCAATATTAATTGTGTTTTCATATACATCTGCCCAGCCACTACTCTGATATCCCTCAACATTCAAGGCCGTTTCATACATTTTTCCCATTGGCATTCCCATATTTTCCCATGCTTTAAAATGCTCAGTCACAGAAATGATACCACTGGTTCTTGGTGATGTACGAACACTCCAATATTGCTTAAACGTGGTATTACCCTGAATAGACGGCTGATCGATACGTATTGTCTCATATACATCATATGTTCCGCCATCTACTGTAATAACGCCTTTGGATTCAGCTCCAGGTGGACGCCATGTCCCCCAGCTTTCTACAATATAATATTCTACAAGTGGTTCTGTACACCATCCGTAAGCACATAAATAGGCATTGCCATCAGGCTGGAAATTGCATCCATAATCAATTGCTATATTTCCAATCTGTTGGTATGTCTTCGTATTATCAAACTTTATGCCCTTTCGGAACAATGCATTGCCAATATTACTCCACTGACAACTGAATGTTCCTCCTCCATTCAAGGTCATACTTGTCTCACCGTAGTCTTTCCATAACTCATAACTATAACCATCCTGTGTTCCGATCTCATTGTCATAAATTGTCTGCGCTGCCTGCACTTTTGCAGATGGCAGTATAAGCTGCGCACACAACATGACAGACAGCAGTATTCCTCTTAGTCTTTTTTTCAAATTCCATTTTCCTTTCATTCACTACACCATGCAAACATAACTGGGAAATGGCAGTTATATTTCGCTGCCATGATTCCGCGAAATGTTTTCATACATTATTCGTTACAATATATTGTTTTGATTTATCACCCCTTTTCCAAAATAATCGTTATAGCCTTATTGAGCAACAGTTGTTACTATGTTTTCACCTAATAAGGCTCTTCCAAACACTCCTGGCGATGACCAACCCTGTCCAGATTCATCATACCAGCTTACTGTCCCGATACGCCTGCCTTGTTCACAATCATTTATCTGCAGTTCCAAGCCTATCTCCATACCTGCTTTTGGAGTAATCTCTGTCCATTGATATGCTGCTTCTACAATGTATCCTTCTTCTGTAATTTTTGTAAATGATTTTACATGATCTGCGGTGCAGTTCACCCCGTTAAATGTCTGTTCATTATCATAATTTATTCGATACTGCTTATCATCCTCTTCATAACTATCACTTTTATGATTATTTTCATCAATAAACACTTCAACAGAATCCTGCTCATGTGCCTGTGTCGAACTTTTATCTAACGCTGCATCTGTCACTATAGCCAGTATATACAGATACTCATTATCCCATAATGCCCTCATTGATGTTGATGCTTTAGGACTGCCTGACGTAATTGTGAGCGGAATTATCTCCGCAGATTCCCATACGGCATCCATTTCACCATCTATCTGTACCTCTGTATCTGCCACATTTGCTATCGTAATATAAGGTTTTGTAACAGCTGCAGCAAAATACTTACTACTGCTGTCATGCATCAGCTTGGTATCATTCAATGCATACTTATTATCTGCATCTGTCACCACAACATCTATTGCAATCTCCTGCGCTGACGCAAGCTCTTTTTTTAGTTCAATTTCAACTGTATATCCATTTGCATTCGCATCTGCATCAGTCCGAGATTGTGACACACATGTTGTATTTGCGCCATCACACATGGATTTTTCCCAATCCACATAAACTGATACCCCGTCAGATTTATCACTACTTTTATCAGATACTGATACTTTCAGATACAGTCCATCTTCATCCCATACTGGAATCACTGATGCATCAATACCATTTATAGCATATTCAATACCTTTTGCGTACCTGTTCTCCCCTTCCACTGACTGTACTATCGTAATATTCTGAATATATGGATCCAACCGCTCTGGATCTGTAAACGCATAAAATGCCGGCTTTGCCTTGTAATCATCATCAAAAAGTAATGGAACCTGCCGTTTGCTTCCATCAGAAGCACCACCTACACTGTTTTCCGACTGTAACCACGAATTGCCATCAATGACACCCCATATGGTAATGTTGTTGACATCAATATCATCCATCGCATCAACTTCCTTGAGCACATTATATATCTCTTTATAGCGATATGCCTCTCTTGTATACTCATCTGTAAGCGTGGCCACCGTTCCGTCAAAATTATCACTTGCTTTGATGTCAAGTTCTGTCAGTTGTATTTTCCCGACTATTTTTCCATATGCCACAGCTGCTTCTCTGATCTGACTGACTGTGGGCGAGGACATATTATAATGTGCCTGCATACCCATACCAGAAATTCTGGTAGGAAGTGTTCCGTCTTTCTCATGACTTTTTACCTCCTGCAACAGCTTTAATATCCCTTCAACTTTTGGATTGTTGCATTCGTTGTAATCATTATAGTAAAGCTCCAATTCCTCCGGCGCATATCTGTTCGCATACCGAAAAGCGTTAATAATATACGCTTCGCTTCCATATACTCTCCACCAGCTTGATTTTTCAGTGTCATTTCGATATGTTCCTGTGCTGTCACTGACTGCCTCATTTACAACATCCCAACCATAAAACATATCCTTATATACACTGTCCTCTCCAAGAAAATGTTCAAGAACAGTCTTGATATACCACTCCTGGCGCACATCCATTTCCTCCGCTGAAACATATGCTTTGTCAATGTCCCAATCCTCATGGAAGAACCATTCTGGAGCCTGTGAATGCCAGATAAGCACATGCCCTCTTACTTTTATCATGTCATCAGAATGCGCATCATTCCATTCCTTTAACTTGTCAAGCATACTTTCTGCTCTGCTGTAATTCAATACTGGGACTTTATAATTTTCTATTACTGTCCCATCTGCTCTTGTCCATGAAATTGTTTCAAATCCTGGTGATGAATTATTGTTATCATGATAGTCAAAGAGCGCATCCATTTTCAGTTCATTGCCAAATGTTACAGCATTGAAATGTTTGTTTACAAGCTGCATTAATGTATCATCTGAAAGTTCCGACTGCACTATAGAAGCGCCCGTATAACAGTCCTCACCAAGTCCTTTCACACTAGAAATACTATCTTTCAGATTTGGAATATCTACTTCTATCTCCTTCTTTTCACTTATACCAGTATTCTCACTTGATATTTCAGATATCCTCAAATCATCAATACAAAATCCATTCTCACCTTCACCTGTAAACCGGATAAGAGTCTGTACATTTTGTACCTGTGACGGAATAATAAATGTACCACTGATCTGCTTCCATTTATCATCAACAAGCACTATTTCTGAGTCAAATGAAACCTCTGCAAAAATCACAGAACTCCAGTCTGCATTCACGCTGGCAATCTGAAGCTCTGCCTTTTCTCCAACTGCCCCGTCTGCAAGTTTTGCCCAATAAGAAAACTCATAAGTCTGCTCTGGCACAATCAGCGATGCAAGACTTTCCGCACATATTTGCGCTGTGCCGATACCATCTACAGGACTGACAAACATATAATATGCACCATCCCCTGATGTTGATGCATCTGTATTGGCATATGCTTGTTGTTGTATGTTTCCCTTCTGCCAGTCCGCATCTGCCCACCAATAAAGCCCGTTTTCATCTGTTCCCTCAAAGCTGCTATTAAAATCGGACAAAATATTGGTATCAATCTCCCTGGCTGCCTTTACTTCTGATAGAGTTTTATCCTCCAAATTAGTAGTTTCTTCCAGGTTTGCATCCTCTAATGTTTTGCTTGTTTGATTATCCACATTTTTAAAACGGATCCCCTTCATCACCAAAGTGCCACCACATAAGATTATTATTGCTAGCACTACTGGCAGAATCCATTTTTGTCTTTTCTTTTTCATAGAAATCCTCCGTTATTTTCTTACTCTTTTGCCATATAAAGTAATGCATACATCATCTTTTATAAATGTATATACCCATTTTATATAAGGAATCCCATTATTAAAACCCGCCAAACTATATACCATATCCCTATTTTTTATGAAAGTCTTGTTATGTTTGACCATAATTATTCTGTTTTGTTATGAAGAATGTACACTTTCTTATATATATAATGAACAGTCAACATCTCAACTCCCCTAACCCCTCACTCATGAGGGGAATTAGGGGTTTCATTTTGTATCGTTTTGGTTCATAATAGAATACGAAGGATGCGCTTGAAATACGAAAAAAACATCGGCATTCTGGGAAACTAACATGAGCCATCTTCCAGGAAACCGAGAAAGAAGAAGAACGGTTAAAAGAGGAGGGGAAAC
>ERZ778513.312-NODE-312-length-42330-cov-65.109947_pt1 | contig 42330 bp, 44 predicted proteins | sample MGYA00510345_ERZ778513 | MGnify/ENA primary metagenome ERZ778513 (study PRJEB29527, sample SAMN07138966) | mouse gut metagenome | material: feces | host: mouse | place: China:Nanjing | collected 2016-01-25 ... | reverse complement strand
CCCGTTTCAGTATAACATAAAATTTATGAATATGCAAAAGTTAGTGCTTATGGGGAATGTCACCGCAAATGCCGTGCGTTTTGGCAGCGCGTCTATTGTAAAACAGCGGATGTAAATGTCATGCCCCGCGTCGTTAAGGACAAAATAAGATAACGGGTTCGAATCAATCCCGTCCGGGGCAATGATTTCCCTTGCCGCGGATACCCTCCGGTAGAGCAGGTCTTTTCCTTCTTCCTTCTTTTTCTGCCTCTGCTTTAAAAACCTGCCAAGCAGAACCGCCGCCATGACCGACAGCAGAACAATCCCCGCCATGCAGACGATCATCACCAGTATCATTTTTCCATTCATAGGACTTCCCCTTCCTGTTCCATGATCTCAAATTCAGCCGCCATCTGCCGCAGCATGCTTTCATCCGCCTTTTCCTCCATTTCCCGCAGGGAGCTGCTGGTAACCGCTATGCTGTCATAGGCAGACTGTAAAATGTCCTAGACGCGGTATTTTGCCGCGCTGACCAGATGGATATACCACCGCATCTGCTCCAGAATCTCCACGCCCGAAAGCACCCTTGACTTAACCCCTGCGTTGCGAAGCGCGGAAATATAGGCTGATGCCTTGTTCTGCAGCTGTCTTTCCGCCTTTGCATAAATCTCCGCGGGCGTCAGCTCCTGCGTAAAATCAAAAGAATTGTATGTCCAGTCAAACAGATACATCTGATCCAGGTGCGGGTGAATCTTCATACCGCTACAACGCTATCTTATGAAATATGACATTTTACTATATTACCATTTTTTTCCATATTAAGTCAATTTTTTTCTAAAACCGTAATTATATGCAAAAAACGGTATTTTATTACCATCTTTTAAATGCAAAACCGCCATCCCAAAAAGTAAATTGCATAAAAAAAATGGGGCAGCTTTCGCTGCCCCATCATTATTCCACCGAAATCCGGCTGATAATATTGAAGTCTTCTGAATCATCCTTATCCGCAATGAGGATTGATTCATCTGATTTTCCTGTAAAAATGACCATACTCTCGTCTTTTTCATAGTTCATGGCAACCTGCCTTAAAATCTTGAAATGTAAGACCATTTCCTGAAAATCGCCTTTAATCTCGCAGGCTAACAGCGTCTTTGAAATCTTCCCCTTCGTACTCAGACACAACGCCCCACTCTCGTCCCTTGCAATATAAACAAAGGGATCTTCTCCATGGTTTGCAACATCAAAAATCGTCAGGGCATCCAGCACATCCTTGGGCGCCACATGAATGGCCGCCTTGCGGCTGTGATTTTTCGCCATGTCTTTTACACCTGCCAGCGCAAATTTCTTTTCGCTTACATCCTTTGCCATGAAAAGCGCGATATCCGTACCGCTTTTGAAATACAGATATTTCTCGTATACGCATATCTCCGTATTCTTTCCGGTCAAAAACTTCGCCAGCACTTTCAGCTGCTCTCCGTCAACCTCTACTTTCAAAAGGTCGCCGTCCCTATCCAGCGTGGCAGACGGTTCCGCGTCTTTGTCCTCCATTTCTTTCAAAATCTTGCTTTCTTCAAATTCTGCGTCCATCCCGTAGAAAGCCAGCTTAAATGTATCCGTGCTGCTCACCTGTACCTTCTTCTTTCCCCTATCAAAGCAGAGGCAGACATTGCCCACGCTGCCTTCATCTCCCGGCTTAAAAAAGCGCGCTCCTTTTGCGAGCAGCTCCGTCAGCTCCCTTGTGTCCACGGATGTCCGCAGATATCAGTCATTGGTAGGAAAAATAATGACAGGCTCCTCTCCCAGCGGCACCTGCACCTCGCTGCCTCCTTTTTTAATCAGACAGTATTTGTCAACCGTAAGTGTCATGGGCACATCGTTCCCGTTATTCATGGCCGCACTGATGTCACACAGCCGTTTCTCGCTGACAAAAATATCCTTCTTCTGTTCCTCAATTTCAAGTTCGCCTGCAAGGAACATGCTGAAAAGCTGCTTTTTGCCATCATAGGCAACTGCAAGTCCCACATATCCCTCCTCCACTTTCTGTTCTTTCGTCATCATAATCTGGACGGAACTTTCGAGCGTTTCCTTTTTGTCCTTTGTCACGCTGACCGCGGGCTGGATCTTCCCCATGCACTCCGCAAATTCCCTGCTGTCTACTGTAATCTTCATATCCTGTATCCTCCTGTTTTTTCATATTGTGGCGGTATATCCGCCCGGTTTCCATTGTTCCTTCCGGCATCAGAAATTGATTACCTGCCTCATGCCTTTTGGCTGATTTTTCCGCTTTCCACTCGTTTTCCGCAAATGATGCCCGGAAAACTCCGTATCCGCAAAAAAGCCAAAAAGGGAACTGGTGTCCTGCACCGTTTTCCCTCCGCCGTCCGGTTCTTCCGTCACAGGAACTTCTGTTCCCTTGACATCAATAATATCCACAGCTCCGGTATCCACGACTTTTTCCGCTTCCTTCTTCGGAACGCCCATTCCAAACATCGCAAAGAAATCCACCCTCTCCCCGGTATTCGTAATCAGGCTCCCTCCTGTCCTGCCTTCTTCTTGGGATCAATTCCCGTCAGCTCGTAAAAAGTCACCATACCTTTGTATTCCTGCTTTTCCCCGCTTTCGGCATGCCACTGGTTCAAGACGTCAAACATGCTCTTTAACCCCTTGATCTGCTCCGAACTCTTTTCCGCAGCCGCCTGCGCCAGCTTAATGCGCGGATCAACGCCCTGCGCCATGGCACAGAGTTCCTCCGACGAAAAATGCCCCTGAATCGCGCTGGTGGCAACCTGTTTGCTGGCAACCATCTCCAGTGCATCAACCTGAATCGTGTGGGACGAAAGAAGATAAAACGTCTGGCATTCCAAAATCTGGTTCAGACGGTAATGTCGTCTGCTGGCTTGCCACATGGTAAACAGGTCATAGCTGTACTGGTAAAAAATTATGGTCGGGAAATTATACATGATGCTCCTGTAAAAAAACAGGAAATCCAGCCCCGTTTTCACGCATTTGGGATTTGTGATAAAAACCCGCACGCCCTTTGAAGCCCTTTCATGCATCCATTCCTCCCGTTCCTCTGCGGCGGGATGGCCGCTTTCCAATATTTCCACTTCCCTGTCCGACAGCCCGCAGTTTTTCTGCAAAATCTCTTTCAGTCGGTATGTGGTATTTGCCTCTCCTTTCCCCGTGTATTCACAGTATACGACCACATTCCTGTTCTCTGAAAGCTCCTGTGTGACAAGCTCGCAGAGCCGCTTTTCTTTGTTCAGAAGCTGCCCGCCCGAAATCATATGGGACAGATCCGGCACATCGGACACTACGCTTCCGTCAACAGGGGAAAGTATCGTGTCCCTTCCATACGGTTTATCCGTATAGGACAGTGAAAACTGCAGAAAAGTCCCTAAAACGGATTTTCCGAGTCCTTCCTTCTCCATGGCTTCTTTCAGTCTCGAACGTACAGCGTCATATGCCTCTGCAATTTCCCCATCCAGCGGGATATATTCCACATGCTCCTTTAACGGAGGCAGATAGGAACTCATGTCACTGAGATTTAAAAATACGGCGTGGTCAAGGAGAAAATGCGTAAAAATGTCCAGTGAAATCCCCGGACGGCACTTGGGCGTGCCAAGCTGCCTTCCGCGGCTCATCATATTGTAACCGCCGTCCTGTTGCTGTTCCACCTCATACTCCGTGGCAACCGTTCCATAGCGCCCCACAAACTTTCTCTCGCCTTCCACCCCATAAGAATATCCCATTGCCTTCATGCGCGCCGGGTCCAGACAATACAGCAGGTAAAAAAAGTGGCTTGCATATCCTCCTGCAATGGTGCCGGTAAGGGCAAGATGCCAACGGCTTGCCTTAATCAGATCATGCATCGCAAGCCCCTGCGCGCTTCCGCCGCCCTTATACTCATGTGCCTCGTCAAAAATCGCAAAATCAAAAAAACCCTTCAAATATTTCTTGATATACCAGGAGGGTGCAAATTTCCTAACACCCGTTACCTTCGGATAGGTGACGTCCTCCTCAAACAGACCGTTCTGCGCAAGATATTCGTTTTTCCAGCGCTCATGCACCCAGACGGTCTTTTTATTTTTTCTTGCCATGTTCGCCCAGTGCGTCATTTTAATCCATCCCTTTTTATGAACCCGGATCGGCTTAAAGGAAAGCGTCCGGTTTACCGGCTCACAGGCAGGATGCCACAATAAAATCCCGCAATGCCTGCAGGTTCTGTTCGCCCTCGTCTGCATGGCAAAATCAGCAGGCTGCAGGGGTTTCTTTTCCCTGTCGGAGCAGTCATTTACATCCGCTCCGTACAGGAGATTCCCGCATTCCGGGCAGACCATGCCCCTTGCAGAGAAATTACAGTCCTGCATTTCCCATTCCTTGCATCCGCATTCACACTGGTTCGGCAGGTCAACCGGTCTTAATTTCTCGCAGTTTTTACAGACAGCTACCGCCACATTCCTTTTCTTTACCTGCGTGGGCAGCGGCATGTACGTATAAGACAGCTTCCCCGTTTCCTTGCTCATAATATAAAATTCCTTACAGGTACGATCCTTTCCGCGCTTCCTCAGTCTGCAAAGCTGCTTTATCCCCCGTATGACCGTCATTTTTGCATACGGGATATCCGCCTTAATCGCCTCCTCCCATTTCTTTACCAGATGGGACGGACACATGACAATATTGCGGTATTTCACCGCCGAGGCATCAAGATAGATGTCCTTCACGTCCCTTCTGGTCCTTTTCATAAGCCGCCGTACAAAAAAGCCTTCCGGAACACCCATTCCCTGCAGCGTCTTGCCGCATCCCATATCTTCGTTCAAAAAGGCGTATGATCCATGCTCCATGCACTCAATCAGTCCGTTTACAATCGCGGACTGCTGCGGATAAAACCGTTTTTCCAGAAAAGCAATCTCATCCACGGTTTCCTTTAGGCCAACCAGAGGATTCAGCTTCTTTTCAAGGTTGTCAATCAGGGAATTTCCGTATTTCAGGAAATAATTGTCCATATTATCAAATTCAAGCGGCTTCTGCGGCTGCGCTGCAATATGGATTCTGCCCTCCCTTAATCCGGCGGATACCAGCTCCCGCAGCACGTTATCCGTCAGGGATATCTCATAAACCACAAGGGTTTTTGTCCAGTCCGGCATTCTCCCATATACTTCCACCCCGACCGGGCTGATCTGCTCCGCGCCCGCCTCCACAAAATACGAGGTCCATTCGGGCAGCAACGGATAATCAAAGTTCGACATCAGAAAATTATAAATGTCCTCGTACTTTTTTTCTTCCGTTGTCAGGATATACCTTTTGTTTACTTCCTTGGAAATACTAAGAGCGTGGTTTACTGGTTCCTTTCCGCGCATCATTTTCGTATGGTAGCTTTCCACCTCGGTTTTCGGAAACGCAACCATTTCCTTTTTTTCATTTTCCAGATACAGCACAGCACCATTTAAGAAGACGTTTGCAGTAAAACCGCGCAGCGCAATCTCGCTGCGTTCAAAACAGGAATATATCAGCGCTTCTTTCCTGTATCCCCATGAAAGCGCGACGATATAATCCACATATGCAAAAGCTCCGTTTGCTGAAACCCGCATATCGCATGTTCCTCCTTTTATTAAATTTTTTCCGGGTACTTTTGTGCATAAAAAAGCATTCCCTGTCTGGAAACGCCTTTCTATAATGCCTGTATCGTCCCGTTTGATTCAATGAGGTTAAAACTGATTTTCGGAAAACTTGTAACCACCTCCTTTATGATGCCGTCCTCATCCTCCACATATTCGTTGCGCGTGGCAATCTTCGATACGCCGCGCTGCAGATGCAGATCGCCGTTTTCCTCGCTGCCTACCAGTCCCTAGCCTGCGCCGGACACTGCCAGCAGATACATCTGCCCTTCCGACGGTATGATTGGCGGTCGTCCGAGATTATTGATGATATAGGGGGAAAACCTTGTCCTTTCCCTTGCCAGTTCCTGAAGGGGGTTCCCTGTCAGAAACTGTGCTGCTTCCTCCACATGAAATACCCGCGTCATAAACTCATCGATGTTTATTTCATGGGATTTCGGCACCATAAGACGTGTTCCAAAATAGTCCTCCGGGAGTGCCGGTATTTTATCTTTATCCGATACAATTTTGTACAGGCGGTCTTCATCCTCCTCCGCTTTTCCCCTCTTTTCTTTCTTCCTGCCAATGAGCACCACCTGCTGGAATCTTTCATACTCTTTCTCCCGGAACCTGTATAAATGCTCCGTCAAAAAACATGCGCACCACTCTTTTAAGAACTCCCTCTGCTCCGCCATATACCGCGCAACAACCACTACTGCAACGGCGCCCTTTGAAAGATAAGTCACCACCTTCCTGAGAAAAACCATTTCATAGCGTTCTCCGTTTTCCTGTGTCCTGTATGGCGGTTCATAAACAAAAAGGAAAATGACGACTGGCTTATGGTGACATCCGTGGTAAAGTCCGCTTTCAGGCAAATATGAATATCCTTATTCCGGCTGACATCGCGGTGAGTATCCTCCCTGTCCTTCCCCGTTACCGAAAGGACAGCCTTCCCGTCCCGATGGACGGTTCAAGGCAGCACACCTTTTCGTCTTCCAGAAATTGCAAAAACCTGCCGATGGAAGCACAGTGCCCTACATCCGTATAATAGGCTCCCATCTTTGCGTCATTCGCTTTTGTCCGCGAAAAATCTGACTGTTTTTAATCCTGTCCATGATAAACCTCCTTTTATATTTTGCCAAAAACGGCATAAAAAAAAGCCCTCTTGCGAAAGCTGCCTATCCTTATTCTCCCGACAATACCTGTTCCCAGGAATTATACTATACATCCTCTCCCAAAAGGAAGGGACTGAAAATAAAAATAGTTTTATTTATTCTATCATCAATCCGGACGTCTTGCAATCCCTTTCTTTTGGTTGAATATAAAACTTGAATATAAAACGGTGCCCATATTCCCGGGCAGTTTTCCTACTATTTCTTTGCCATTTACCCCAAAAAGGAGTATACTGTAATGGAATAAATGAAAAGTCGGAGGTTTTATTATGCCTACTTACCCACAACAGCTCATTACTTCCCTGTGCGAACATTTGGAGGAGCGCCTAGTAAGTTTTTTTTCCATAGAGCGCCCGAAATATTTCGGAGAGTACCCGGATTTAAACGGATTCGTAGCCGATACCTTATGGAACTACATCAAAAATGAAACCCAGAAAACGGAAATCTACTCCGTTTACAATACACAGGTCAAGACACGGCGCCAAAAGAGGAACCGCTGGTTTCATAATTACGAAACCTCCTGCGACAAGTATCCCCTAAGCGACAAGAAAAACCCCTATTTTACCATCTGGAACGACCACAACCAGCTCATGGGGATTTTTTTCCTGAAGCTGTACGACACGTCGGATCTGGATACCGCCATTGAAAACTGCAGGAAGAAAATGGACGAATGGATAAATAATGACAAGTCCCTCCTGATTGATTACCCCCTCCTTTCCGGAAGGACGAAAAACCAGGTAAAGACCAGCTTTAAGATTGACCTGATTATCAACCTGATCGAAATCCTTTTGGAATCCTACGATGGGAATATAGAAAACTACTTTTCAAAAAAACCCGTCCTTCTTTTGGACAAGCCGCTTTTTGCCCCGGCAAAGTTTTCCGTACCCTTTAAGGAATCCCTTGACTCCTACGTGGCAGACCTCGTAAACTTTGACAAGGACGACACCACGTTTCAGATGCTCGTCAGCTATGATCCGAATGAGTCGCCTGTGGAAAAACTCCGGGTATTCGATCCGCGGGACAACCAGATCCTGATGACGCTTATCAACCACATCAACCTTGATTTTTACGAAAGCAAACAGATTATCCTTGAAGTCGGCTCCATTGCAAAGGTGATCAACAGCCACCCAAACAAACGGCTCTATGACGATGTAAAAAAGCGCCTGCACACCATGGCTCGCACCAGCTTCCAGATGTACAAAAAAGACAACCCGAACGAGCCAATTTATACCTTTTCCTTCTTTGACAACGTAAGGACCATTTCCAAGGACGGAAAAGAATATATGTCTGTTACATTCGGCAATACCTTATACGAAGCGATAACCAAAAAGAAAATGATTTCTGTAACCTCCAGCAACTATAATTCACTGGAACTGGAAATGAGCAGGCTGCTTTACCACAATCTGCAGAGGGAGCGAATTACACTCTCCTCCTCATCCGTCCCGGATGGAAACGGGTACCTTCACAAAACCTACGACTATTCCTATTTCCAGCGCATCGTTCTGTTTAAGAAAAAAAAGAAAGCAGACAACATCCAGTTAATCATGGAAACCTTTCAGGAATTCGTCGAAAAGAAAATAGCCCTTGCCAGCTTCCACTACGACAAGGGACAGGGACTGTTCCACCTGTACTATTTTCCTTTAAGCGATGATGAACGGGCTGACCTGATAAGCACCGGCGATGATAAGCGGTCCGGGCAGCTTATGGACCTGACGGAAAATGACCCTTATCTGAAAGCCACAGCCGTCCAGACCACGATAGACTTTTCGGAGGAATAAGCCGTGTGCTGCCTTGACAATATGCTTTAAAATCCAATAGAATGCCATACGGATACCATGCGCCGTATAGCATTTTTATCTGTTTCCTTTCCTGCCGCTTCATAGACCGCAGAAATACTCCCATATTTCTCGCCTTTTTTACCTTTTTCTCTCTGTCCATACCGTTTTTGACAAAAATGACACCATTTTCCCCGCCTTTTTGTCCTTTGCACACTGTTTTTACGGATTTGCCATTTCAAAACAGCGCTCCACTTCTGTCGATTTCTGCTCCAAGCTCCAAAAATGAAACCATATTCTTCGCCTTTTTCCGTCTTTTCCTTAATATTTACCGAATCCGCCGATAATTTGCAAAAATGAAACCATTTTTCTCGCCTTTTTTTATGGTTTCATTTTTACGTCAACACTTTTGAATTCATTTTTAGGCCTTTGAACCTGTCAATTCACATTTTTTGAAACCATATTCTTCGCCTTTTTCCGTCTTTTCCTTAATATTTACCAAATCCGCCGATAATTTACAAAAATGAAACCATTTTTCTCGCCTTTTTTGCAATAATTCGATTTTAAGGACTTAAAATCTGTTTAGAAACCGTTGTAATTATCGGTTCTGCCAAAAATACTCCCATATTTCCCGCCTTTTTCCTGTTTTGCTGTCATATCTATTTTCTATTCTGCTATTGGGTAAAATGAAACCATATTTCTCGCCTTTTTACTGTTTCATTTGCATCTGTATCGTTTTTGCAAAAATGAAACCATATTCTTCGCCTTTTTCTGCTTTTTCTATTGTTTATACAATAAGCTGTCTCAAAACATGCCTCAAAACCCGCAGCCCTTTATTGTAAAACCTTAAAATGAAACCATATTCCTCGCCCTTTCCTATTTTTACTTCCGTATTTCTCGCCTAAAATGAGCATTTTTTTAAATGAAGCCATATTTCTCGCCTTTTTTAAGGATTCATTTTTCAACCTGAAAATTTTTTCAACCTTTTTTTCATGCTGTCCTACCCTTAATACTGATTTTTGAAACCATATCCTTCGCCCTTTTTTGAATTTTTACGTCCTGTTGTACAAAATATTACTTTTTGAAACCATATTCCTCGCCCTTTTATTGGCAAAAAAAATTTTTTAAACATAAAATCCTTTAAAAAGCATTGGAACCATGCGGTTTTACATAAAATGCTCCCATATTTCTCGCCCTTTTTTAAAAGCATCAGAAAGCTGAAAAATATGCGGTTTTACATAAAATGTTCCCATATTCCTCGCCCTTTCCTACGCATTTACAAGAGAAAAATTTATGCTTATAATTACTATCAGGATATCATATCATGTACTATTTTTCCATAATGGCTACAAGATATATCCATATATCCGAGAATACGGAAAGGAGGTTTTCGTCATGGAACTGAGCAGTTTTGCCCGTATCGGAAAGGGCACCCTTACAAAAGCCATCGGTCTGCAGAAGAATTACGTTGAAGTCTATTCCAAAGGACCTGATGTTTTAAATGAATGCAAATCGAACTGCCACGGCTGTATCATCCATCAGAAAAAAGAAGAGCTTCGGGCCCTCGGGCTGGAGGAAGAAGCAGACAAGATTCACTGTTTCTGCCATACCTGCCCGTCCTCCGTGTGGGAATCCTCCTATACCGAAGAAAAACGCTATATAAACGAAAAAAACCGCTATGGCTACCAGCCCACGCTGAAAAGCAATGCGATCAAGCTTCTATTATTATACCACTTCCTCCAGCCGGACGGACACGGGTTTATCAAGGACGTCTGCATCAGGGAACTGGCAGACATTATCGGCTGTACAGCCGCCACCATAGACGCATGCGACGAAGTGCTTCAGCATTACGGTTACTGTTATTTTTCCAATTCCGGCATCCATGACCGCTGCATAAACATTTTCCTGCCCGAATATAAGGATTACCATAAAACTGCGGCCGAAGGCGGACGCGGCTATATCACCATGTCAAAGGACATGCTGCTTGATCTGTGCGACATCGGGAGCCTGAACACGCTGCGGTTAAATCTGAAAGGCATTTTAGAGGTTGACAATGCCTCTTATTCTGATGCAAACAGTGACACCCTGTCCCCTGTCACCGCACAATACCAGCGTCTGCGCGGCTTTTTGCCATCATACTGCAAGCGCGGTGTCATACAAAAGGCTCTGGGGGAAAACGATGCCATTTTTGACCTTGCGTTCGACAATCAGAGCGTCACCTTTACAATCCACGAAAAATACGCCCAGAAAAACATGCGTGAAAAAATGCTTGAAGATACGAAAGACAGCCTGATAGACCATGTTGACCATATCAACACGGTTTTACAGGAAGCCGCCGGCACGCAGCATCCGGAGGAACGGGAACGGCTCGATGCCATCCTTTCCACACTGGACATCCACCCGTCCGCAAAATACCCGTATTTAAGCCTTTCACTTTCCGACTACGGGGATCTTGCATCCCTTGCACTCCAGTACGGCCTTCACACGGTACATATGGCGGTCAGCCAGATTTATAATAAATACATCCTGCAGAACCATCCGGTTGACAAAATCGGTGCGCTTGCAAGAACCATCATTCGCAACAGATCCCTCTATTCTGCCGCATCCTGACCAGGGGCTTTTTTGTCGTGCCTTTTTTTCTTAATTTTTCTGAAAATTTGCAATCTTTCGTCTAATTTTCCCTTATTTTCGCCATTAAACTCGTTTTTGGACACAATTTCCATCCTCTTCCTTTTTCCACAATAAAAAAGTTTTCTTCAACACAAGATATCATTTCATCCGCTTCAATAGAAATTTCATCCATTTTTCTAAATTTCCGTCCACTCCTCTGACAACTTCATCCACTTTTTTTGCGCCCCGCCCAGCAGAATTTCCACAAATGCCCTATTTTAGAGGTTTTTCAGGTTTTGGGTTTACCAATTACTGAATAATTACTGATTTAATCTCTGATATAATTATGACAAAATAGATGAATGTATGACACAGCCCCGTCCTTCCTATCATTCATGTCAGGAAAAGACTATAACAAGATAGTATATAGATTATACATCCGGCAGAATAAAATAACAATAAAAAAACTTCCCAAAAGATACAAAAATCTTTTGGGAAGTATAACCACATTTATTTTACCCTTATATTTTCCTCACCGCAGATTACAGCCAGTTCATTTAAAAATGCTTTGTCTGGGCTGACGCTTTTACTGCTTTGTTTGATCTGCTTCGTGTTTTTCAGGAAATAATTCAGACTGCCGTTTCCGGGATATTTCCGCGCACAGGATATGACAGCCGCCTCCTTCTTCTTATAATCAGCAAAATCCGCAAACTGCAGCCATATTATGGCAGACTGCACCTTTTCGGAAAAAGAAGTGACAGAATCCATCTGCAGGCTTGCGTCCTTTGCATCTTCCTTTTTGACTTTCCCTTTACAGAACACCATAGCCCCCTCCGTTAAAAAGGACTTGTATTTTTCAAACTGCTCCGGAAATACCACCACTTCCATGCTTCCAATCAAATCTTCCAGTACAAGACATGCCATCTGCTTCTTTTTCCGTGTAGTCCGTACCGTGATGTTCTGTATCATGCCGCCCACGGTAGCCGATTCCCCGTCCTTTAAGGGGCTGCCGTCCTCATTCTGCCAAAAATCACCCGATTTGGCAGTGATATTGGCAATCCACTGTTCGTAATGCTCATCAAGCGGATGTCCGCTCAAATAAATCCCAAGGACTTCCTTTTCCTTTGTAAGCAGTTCTGACAATGCGTATTCTTCTTCCTTGGATGACGTTTGTGTGACTGAAAACAGAGCTGACAGTGACGACTGGCCAAGCATTCCGTTCTTTTTGTTATACTGGATCTGACTAAGTATCTCCGGATACTTTTTTGTAAGGTATTTCCGCGTATGTCCCGTGCCGTCCGGCGCACCGGCTTTGATCAGTGCTTCGATTGCCGATTTATTAAGGGTTCCTCCCTGATGCATGCGTGTCAGGAAATCTTTTAAGCCCGTAAACGGTCTTTTGCCGCGCTCCCGGACAATATCTGCCACGCAACCGTCACCGACGTCCCGTATGGCTGCAAGTGAGTACAGGATGGAGCCGTCTTTAACGGTAAAATCAACTCCGCCTTCCGCGATATCCGGTTTCCTGATAGGGATTTTCATTTGCCTGCTCAAAAGAAGATATTTTGCCACCTTTGCGCTGTTGCTGCGGAAAGACGTCATAAGCGATGCGAGGTATTCCGCCGGATGATGATACTTTAGGTAAGCCGTCTGGAAAGCCACTACTGCGTAAGCTGCAGCATGGCTCTTTTTAAAGGCATATTTTGCAAAATCTATCATCTGGTCAAAAATACGGTTTGCCGCGTCAACGGAAATGCCGTTTTTTTCACAGCCTAAAACCCCTTCGCCCCCATATAGGAAAAACTGCCGTTCCTTTTCCATGACAGCCGCCTTTTTCTTTGACATAGCCCTGCGCACAAGATCCGCACGTCCGTAATCATAGCCTGCCAGCTTGCGTACAATCTGCATGACCTTGTTCATGGTAAATAATGCAGCCGTATGTCGGCTTCAGGATTTCCTCAAGCTGTGGAATTTCATAAGTGATACCTTCATGATGTTCCTTGTTTGCAATATATTTCGGGATGAAGTCCATCGGTCCCGGTCGGTAAAGGGAAACGACGGCGATCAGGTCTTCAAGGTATTTTGGCTTTAACTGCTTCATAAAACTTCTCATCCAGCCGCTTTCCAGCTGGAAAATGCCTTCCGTCTGGTCGGTTCCGATATACCGGTACACTTCCTCATCTTCATAATCAATGGATACCGGATTTTTACGGTTCTGCCCTGCCTGTGCGGTTGCCTTCTGAATGACTGTCAGGGTGCGCAGACCGAGGAAATCCATTTTTAACAGTCCGAGGTCCTCCAGCGTGGTCATAATGTACTGCGTGGAGATGCCGTCCTCACTGCCATTGGAAGAAATGCAGACCGGCACGTATTCCGTGACCGGACTGGGACAGATCACGACGCCGGCGGCATAGGTAGAGGTATGCCGCGGCAGCCCTTCCAGTTTCTCTGCAATGTCAAGCAGCTTTTTGATTTCCGTGCTGTCTTCATAGAGTTTTTTTAATTCGTCCACGGAAGAAAGCGCGCCTTCAATAGTTATCTTGGGGTCATCGGGCAGGAGTTTTGTTATTTGCGTCACGGTGGCGGGGCTTATGCCGAGCGCCCGCCCTACGTCCCGTATGACGCCCCTTGCCGCGAGCGACCCAAAGGTGACAATCTGCGCCATATTATCTTTGCCATATTTTTTTATAATATATTCAATCACTTCATGGCGTCTCTCATAACAGAAATCAATGTCGATATCCGGCATGGTAATCCTCTGGGGATTTAAGAACCGTTCAAACAGCAGGTCATATTTCAGGGGGGCGATCTCCGTGATGCCAAGACAGTATGACACAAGGCTTCCCGCGGCCGATCCGCGCCCGGCCCTACCGGTATGCCGTTTTCTTTTGCGTAATGGATGAAATCCCATACAATCAGGAAATAGTCGATAAATCCCATGTCTTTTATGGTGTAAAGCTCATAGGAAAGCTGCTCTTTGTGTGTTTCATATGAGGAAGGATACCTCTTTTTCAGCCCTTCCGTACACAGCCTGTTCAGGTAATCCCATGAACTGAGTCCCTCCGGTGCCGTAAATTTCGGCAGATGGTAGTCATTGAACTGGAACTCCACCTGGCAGCGCCGGGCTATCTTCCCCGTGTTTTCCAGCGCTTCCGGCAGTTCAGGGAAAAGCGCCTGCATTTCATTTGGGGATTTTACATAATACTGCCCGTCCTCATAACGCATACGGTCCTTGTCGCTTACCAGCTTCTTTGTCTGTATGCATAACAGCACGTCATGGGCGCCGGCGTCCTCTTTTCTGGTATAATGCACGTCATTGGTCGCAACCAGCGGGATGTCTAATTCCTTCGCCATCAGAACAATCTGTTTGTTTGCCTCCTTCTGTTCTGGTATGCCATGATCCTGCAGTTTCAGATAAAAATGATCTTTGCCAAACAGGTCGCGGTATTTTGATGCCGTTCTGCAGGCTTCCCTGTAATTGCCCCGTGTAAGCAGTCTGGGAATTTCCCCTGCAAGGCAGCCGCTTAGGGCAATCAGACCTTCATGGTATGCGGAAAGCAACTCAAAATCAACCATGGGACGGTAATAGAACCCTGACGTAAAGCCTTCTGACACCAGCCGGCAGAGATTCTGGTAACTGGTATTGTTTTCTGCCAAAAGCACAAGATGGTAATAACGTTCCGAGGACTGTCTGTTCTTCCTGTCCTGCGGCGCGACATATACTTCGCAGCCGATTACAGGATGTATGCCGATTTCCTTTGCGTATTTATAAAAGTCCACCACGCCGTACATGATGCCGTGGTCGGTGATGGCGGCACTTTCCATTCCAAGCTCCTTTACCCGGTCAAGATAGTCCCGGATATGGTTTGAGCCGTCCAAAAGGCTGAACTCCGTATGGGAATGGAGATGTGCAAATGATGATTGGTTCACGTTTGATCCTCCGTTTATATTAAATGAAGGGCAGCTTGAAAGACCGCCCTGTTATAGTGACTGGCATATGGTGTTTCCCTGATAGGAAAGTTCCAGAAATGAAAGCTCCGGATATACGCTGATATATGTCCTTAATATTAAAAATACCGGATACAGTGTGGTTTCGTACCGGTATGTTCCTGTTTCATTGCAGCAGCCGATGGCGGCTGCAATGAGTTTACTCTGCATGTGCTCCGCGATGATCCGCCCGAAATGAATGTCCAGAGCAAGCGGCCGCCACCACAGGACCGAAAGCAGTTTAGCGGAGTATTTTAAACAGATCGGAAGCGGAAATATCGTCTTTTTTACCTCCGGCGTATTATCCGCAGGAAATTTCTCCGCTTCTTCTCTGTCTGTCTGCATCCCCCCTTTCATGCCTGTTTTAGCCTGCTGTTGCGCTTCTTTTGGCGTATCGGTATCCTCCTTTGGCATATCTGCGCCATCTTCCGGCAGATCCGTATGCTGTCCGGGCTTCGTATTTTCAAACGGCGGGGATATATCGGGATTTATACAGAAACCGGAGGCTTCCGCATCCTCACTGCAGATGTCTTTATGAACATCTTTCTGAATATCCGTCTGTACAGGCGGCGCAGGATTTTGCCGCACCATGGCCTTTAACTGCGCGATTTCCTGTTTCAGCATGGAAATTTCTTCCGCGAGTTTTACTGTGTCACTGCTTATAATTTCCTGATGGCTCAGGCGAATCAGTGCAAGGCGCAGGTCAAGCGCCGGGTCCGCACTCCCCCTGATTGCCATCCGCAGGTCGCAGAATTGTTCGCAGAGCCAGTAGAGCCAGTTAAACGAAATTTCCTGCCCCATCTTCCATATGGTTTCGATGTAATCCCTGCTGTGCATGACGGACTGCCGGTTCCCTGTGCTTTTTATGGTAATCATGTCTGTCAGCGCGCGTAGCGCCGTCTCGGCAATCAGGGAAGGCGACCTCCCGCCGGAAAGCAGGTTTTCCATGGAGGAAAGGGATGCCGCGGTATCCAGCCCGATAACGCTGGAAAGCGTGTCCAAAACGGCATCCGTGTCCAGTACGCCGAGCTGTTTTTTCGCCGCCTCCGCGGTAATTGCGCCGTCCGTGCCTGCCATAAGCTGTTCCAGTATGCCAAGGGCGTCGCGCATGCCTCCGTTTGCGTTCCGCACGATAAGGTTTAACGCGTCTTCCTCGCAGGTTGCGTTCTGTTCCGCAAGGACTTCCTTAAGCCGTTCTTTCATCGGCACGGGGGAAATCGGGTGGAACGTATAAGTTTCGCAGCGGCTCCGTATGGTGATGGGGATTTTATGCAGCTCCGTCATGCATAGGATGAAGGTACAGTAACACGGCGATTCTTCCAGCGGCTTTAACAAAACGTCAAACGCCGCCGTTGAAAGGTTATGTACCTCGTCAATGATAAAAACCTTGTTTTTTAACTGCACTGGGCGGTATTTCGTCTGCCCGGTCAGTTCCTTGATGTGATTCACGCCGTTGTTGGTCGCGGCGTCCAGTTCCTTGATGTCCATGCTGCTTTTTGCGGCAAGGCAGCTTTCGCATACTTTACAGGGACCGTTCTCTGTCGGATTCTCACAGTTGATTGCCTTGGAGAGAATACGCGCGATGGTGGTTTTTCCCGTGCCGCGGTGTCCTGCAAGCAGGTACGCATGGCCGAATTTTCCGGTCTGTGCCTGCAGTTTCATGGTGACAAGCACATCCTCCTGCCCCTTTACTTCCGAAAAGTCCGTCGGACGGTATAGGTTATAGAACATAAGATTCCTCTTTTTTAAGTTAAGAAAAGACCTGAACCATGCTGCGTGCCAGGTCAAAAAAATCGTTTTTGGAATAAGCGGACGTAAGCCACTGTTTCTGGTGCCTTGCGATTTCGGTGCATACCGCTGACAGTTCACGCGCGGTATAGAGGCTTTCCAGATTCCCGAAGCCGGCCGCTCCTGTCCTGCCCTCTCCTGCCGCCGTCTTGGATAGCAGGAGTGAAAAGAATACATACTGGAGCATGGATAACGCCTCCGGATAGTGACCGGAATGCGCCTGATAAAATTCTCCGGCATCTTTTTCCTGAACCAGCCGGAACACCCGCAGCAGATCCTCCCTTTGGGAGATTGCCCGTATTTCCCGGCAGGCTTTTTTCAGCTCCGGGAAATATTCTGAAACCTCGTTCCAGTGGTAGGGACAGTTGCCGCAGATAAATCCGGCAAGACCGATATCCTCCTCTGGCACGTTTTGGGCTTCAAGGTAGCCGTTCATCTCCCCCGCGGAAAGCGGGAAGAACGGTATGGTCAGGCACCTGCTTTTGATGGTTTCCAACAGCAGGTCGCGCTCGCAGACTAAAATGACGATGTTTGTCCGGTTCCTGTCCTCTAACAGCTTTAACAGCTTGTTCTGGGCGGGCACGTTCATACGCTCCGCATGGCAGATCAGGTAAACCTTGCAGGAGCCAAGCGCTGCAAGGCTGCTTTTTTCAAGCAGTGCAAGGACGTCTTCTACCCGTATGGATTCCGTTTTCTTATCCAGCAGGAAAAAGTCGCCGTTGTGTAAAAGCTCGTCCCTGCCGCAGCCTAAGATGGCGCATGATGTTTCTTCCGCGGCCACGCGTTTCCCAAGCCCCTTTTTACCGCATAAAATAAGCGGGCCGGGATGCTGCATTCCAAGGTATCCGGTAAGCTGCCTGTAGGCATCTTCATTCCCGATAAAAGTTTTCTCCATTAAACCCTGTTCCTTTCTCAAATTCAGATTTATGCTTTACGCTCCCTCTTTCGGTACATAGATGTAATTCCCAAGCTGTTTGTCGTATACGATGCCGCTTTTTTCACGGTTTGCATGAATGAAATGTTCCAGAAACGCAACCTGTTCATGCAGGTGTACCGCTTCTCTTAGGATGAGCGCCTCACGGAGCATGGGCTTCCGCTCCGTGCTTTCATAGACGCAGCCGACCATATGCAGCAGGTTTAATTCCTCTGCCCCAGTTTCCACCTCCCTGTAGCGGCAGGCGGCATCCTGAATGTACTGTATGGTAAGTTCATACCGGCTTAAAGGTACGGATTCCGGAATGTGGCGCATATCAGGACTGGGGGTATATTTCTTTGCAATACCGACCGCATGGAGAAGCGCGCCTGCCGTAAGCAGATCTGCTTCATACGGTATGTTGCGGGAAGGGTTCATATCATAGCGGCTCAGCGAATGCAGCATATAATTTGCAAGGCATGTGACGCTTGCCGTATAGACCATGAAACCGCCGCTGAAATTATGGTGTTTCTTTAAGGATGCGGGAAGCTGGTCCAGTTCAGGGATATCTTTATAGATGGAGGATACCAAATACCGGTAGCCCTCGCTTTTTATGGAATCGATGTATTTCCAAAGAATTTCCGTGTAGCGCGACCGTTCGGCATCCGTCAGCCCGTTAATATAATCAGCCATAAGGTACTCTCCTGCCGCCTCCATCCGGCGTATGACAAGCCGGAAAGCGCCCTGTGCGTCTCTGGTGACAAGTGCCTTGACAGCTACGACCGTTCCCTTTAAATCCTCATGGCAGTCCTCCATCAGTTCCTCCCAGATGGTTCCCCACAGGGGTTCCGGAGGAATCCTGCAGCAGTATGTCATAATACTGCTTCCTGTTCTCCTGTGTTTCCTTTTTTGTGATTTCACGCAGAAGAAAAGTTGTTTCCACCGTCTTTGTAAAATGTTCCGCGATACCCGCAGCAAAAATATCCTTTGCCATTTTGTCCTCCTTTTATATCGTTATACCGCTTCTGACAGTCTGTAGCCTGACAGCCGCTTTACCAAAAGTTCCTCATAATAATTCTGAACCTCTTTATCCAGTTCCTCTGATTCCGGGTAAGCATACGCAAGATTGGGCTTTATCAGGGAGCTTTCCATTTTCACCAGCCTTGAAAAGTAAATCTCGCCGCATCTTGCAAAAATTTCCGTGCGGCGGAAAAAGTATTGAAGATTATATTTGCTTTTTCCGTTCAACGTGCCTTTAATATGCTCATCAAGATGTTCCATATGCCGGAGAAACGCCTCTTTATACAGGACGGTAATCTGGTTGAATGCGACTCCCAGTGACAGATCCCCAAGCTGGTCGTCAATCATATGGAAATACTCATGGATAAATGAGGAAGGGCACCTGATATCCACGCAGAGCGTATGTAGCGACGGATAATACAGACCGCTTGCCTTATGCTTGCCCAGCTTGCGGAACCGGAGGGTGACATCCTTGAACGCCTTCCCGGAAAAATACGCGCGGTTCAAGACTTCAAATTCCTTTTCAATTGTTTTAACGGACGCAAGATCCACCTCCTCGTCAAATTCCACATACTTAAAGTAATCCATGAAGCAGGTGTTTTCCATAGCGCCATGGACTGCTTTTGGGATATTCTTTTTTGTGATGTAGGCGGTTGCGATCGAACGCCCCATTTCAGAGCGGTGCCTGTTTTCATAACGGATATCAAGGTAGACCTCAAGTATCCTGCACAGGATGCCCAGTGCGTCTGACAGCCGATATGTGTACTCATTCAGACAGAAAAATTCCCTGCCGTTATTTGTATATGTCCTGAAAAGGTTCTTTAATGGGAGCGGCGTTTTCTGCCGGATGCTCTCTGCCAGTGGGTTCGGCGCTCCAGTCCCGATTCTTTCATCTTCTTTATCCAGATAGTCTTCAAAAATATTCTGAACAAGCAGAAGTCCTACGGATGCCTGTATCTGATGGATTCCCGTAAACAGGAACACCATGGATAAAAAGGCAGTGAGATCTATAATATGGGCTTCAACACGGGCTTTTTGGGAACGGTTTCCTCGAAGGAAGTAGTAACCATCCCGCCGTAGATATCCTCACCACCCATGCAGTCAAGCAGGATACAGTAACAGGACGGCAGGCGGAATGTAATGCACGCAATTTCCGTAGCGTCTCCTGAAAAGCGGTCGGCATGGCTGACCTGCAGTTCTCCCTGATAGGGCTTTAGAATATCCTGTATGTAGGAAAGCCCCGGATCTGTTTCGGACATTTCGGGGTTATCGTCTTTCTGAAATGACATGAAGGTATCCTTCAGGTGCTTTCCGATGACCTTCAGAACGTAATCCGCCTGTTTATATCTTTCCACAGGCATACATGGATAGTTCAGGTTTAAAAGAGGCACACCGTTCATCACAGGATATGCCTTCTGATAGCTGTGTTCCTTTTTCAGTGACAGGATGTGCTCGCCGCCCACAAAATCCGTTATGGAGCTTCCTGCCTGATATTCCTCTGGGATACTCTTTGGCAGCGTAAAACCAAACGCCTCAAATACGGAATCAGGCACCTCGGTTCGTTTCTTTTGCTTCATAAAAAAATCCTTCTTTTTTTGATAATGGGCCGATTTTAGCCAGACCGGGGCAATAAAAAAAGCATCCTAAGACGCCTCTGCCCAAATATATGATATAAACCTGTTTCCATGGATTTAGAAGACCGGCCGGTTCATAAGAAACAGCCGTTGAAGAAAAATAAATGTTTCTGATAGTATAGCAGATATCGGGACAGCGTGCAAGGATAATTTGGAGCCGCGGAATAAAGGGAGGGTATGTACCGTAAAATTACTGATTTGATCTCTCAAAAAATTCAGGAGTGATTTTCCGCGCGGCGGAAAATGAAAAGCAATTTTTTGACGGATTAGAAATAACATGAGGATGTTGAGGCTCAAGGACATGGACATTTCCATGAACTTAACGTATTGGATCATGGCTGAAAGGCATTGATATAGGATATGAGAAGCAAATTTGATATTGGTGCAGAGAAATGCCAGTGTTGCCGACAGGGGAAAGAACGAATTTGCCCGTTCTGTGGATATTGTGCCTGAACCTAAATTTACAGGCTGAGCAAGAATGGAGTTTTTTATGGAAAAGAATGAAAATTCCGCCGGGCGGAAAAATGATAGGAAAAAAATTCATAAAGCAAAACGCCCTGCGCCGGAAAACCGGCGGCAGGACATTTTAAACCCTGACCAATTCATAGTTGGGACGGATATTGATGGAAAGAATATCATCCAGTCCTTTCCCAAAGCCGGGATTCCAGTAAGCCACAGCGATACGGAAATCATATCCGGAGAGCAGCTCGATGAGTTTCTGCTCGTACATCAGGACTGCTTCGTTGACATATTTGTCCGAATCGTAGGCGATGATCACTGTCGTACAACCTTTCGCCGCAAGGAAGTTCAGGATATTCCTGCCGTCATCCATTGTTTCAAGGACTTTTCCGAAAGAATTTACTCCGGGCAGGGAAATGACAGGGGCATGGAGCACATGGTTTGCGAACAGGGACTTTTTCTCGCCCTCTGTTATGTAACAGACCGTATAGTCATCACGCGAGGGGACGGCATACAGACTTGGATGGCTCCCGGAACGGCAGCCGTTCTTGAAAGCATTCACGAAATGGATTCCGTCCGTGGAAGTCTCATAAAAAGAAGAAAAATTGTGGTATTTGTTCTTTTCCTTTCCGTCTTCGTCCACTTCAGGATGATCAAGCCTTAACCGCAGCTGGTAAAGATTCCCATTGTGGTCGTAGAGGGGAATCAGCAGTCCGTTTTGTCCTGCAAAGTTCCACTTGCCGTAATAGTAGCCGTTACCGCCGGGTGGCATGGAACGCACCTGCAAATGGATGATAAGCTGGTCGGGCCAGCGTTCCTGCTTTAAGTAGCGCACATGGTTCTTCTGCAGGTGGAGCTTTTTTAAAAAGGCGCGGTAGATGGCATCAAGCGTGCCATTGTCCAAGGGCGTAACGGAAACGGCAGGCTGAGGGGCAGGCGGCTGTTTCCCGCAAGGGGGTTTTGGCTTTGTGCGTTTCCCGTTTGCGTATCTGTTCCTGCCGTTTGCCTTTTCCCATTCTTTCCGTGATTCCATGTAGGCGGATTCTTCCTTGTACATGCATGATCCGTCGGCGGTCTGTTTGAGAAAGACATAACTCATCCCGTTTGTGCTGCTTATGATGTTGGAACAGCTCAGTACCCGTCTGCAGTAGTGGAGCTTGGTGTTTCCCTCGATATACTGCACGGAGCACCAGTCCGGTTTCCCGCAGATCGGACTGGGTTCGGATTTTGAGACGTTACGAAAGTTTGACATTTCATTCTCCTTCCAATTACCTGTTTAGTAACTGTTGGCTCGGCTATCCGCCTTGCCCGCAGGGAACCAACCAGTGATTCCCCTGTCCCGTAAGAAGGGACAAAACAGGGATGCCCCGCAACAAAAGCCGCAGGCCATCCCGATAATAAATAAACAAAGATATTTCTGCCATTATATTCCTTTGCAAAGAGATGCGCAAGTTATAAATTTGTTTAAATTTCCGCCGGGCGGAAATTCCGGTGCGCTTTTCACCATAATGGGACAAATCCGCCTGTTGTGGTAAGCTGCCCGCGGGAACACGGACAGGTGCGCGTAAAAGACAACAATGTTTTTCCGCCGGGCGGAAATTAACAGAAAAAACTGAAGTGTTTTTCCGCCCGGCGGAAAAATAAAAGCATAAAAACTTGATTAATAAAAATTTTTCTGTATAATAAAATTATGACTGATGAAAAAAATAAGAGAAAGAATTTAAACCGGGAAGGAAAATGTGTATGCGAAAGAGTGACTGGAAGGACAGGATGAATGCACTTCTGAAGAAAAAGGGATGGGACATTAAGGACTGGAGAAGGGCGACGGGATTGAACCAGTGGCAGCTTGAAAGCCTGATGGAGATGGATCTTTCTGAGATGGATGAGGAAGACCTTGAAAGAATTTATGAACAGGCAAAGGAGGCAAAGCTGGACAAAAGCCTGATGCGGTTTGACTGCCCTGTTATGATTGCGGTGTGGGCGCATAAGGGCGGAATGGGAAAGTCAACGATAGTGACGAACCTTTCCTATGAACTGGCGAAACGCGGCTACAATGTGCTGGCAATCGATACGGACAGCCAGTCGGATATGACAAGCGTCCTGTTCCCCGATTATCTGGAGCAGCCCGATATCAGCTTCTATAATGGTTTTCTCGGCCAGGAAGATTTTCGGGAAGAGGGCTATATCATGCATACGGAATATACCGGGATTGATGTCGTGGCCGGATCGGCCGAGAGCGAGGCGCTGGAAGGCTCATTATGTACGATGACGGAAAAAATCCGCAGCAAGATGTGGAAGAAGTGCTTAAGAAGCGTCCGGGAGGAAAATTATTATGATTTTATCATAGTGGACATGGATAAGACTGCGGGTAAAATGAACAAGACGATACTCGACGAGGCAGATTATGTGCTGGCGCCGATTGAGTCCAGCATGTTCGGAATCAAGGCGGTGCCCCCTACACTTGCACAGATAGAAGAAACGGTGGCAAGAAACCCGAAGCTGAAATTACTGGGTTTTCTGTTCAACAAAGTTGATCTGCGGAAAAAGACGGCGATGGCGGACAATACGAGCCTCGTGGAACAGATTGCCCCGGAATATACGTTTAAGACATTCATCAAAAATGACGCAAACGTGGATAACTCGCAAAAAGAGCATATGCCGATAGGGTATTACAATGCCAGGAGTTCCGCGAGCAGGCAGATGGCGGAATTTGCAGACGAGGCGCTTGAAAGGATTCGCAAAGACCAGAAGGAGAGGAGAGGATAGGCTCATGGCAGGAAAAAAAGGAACGGTAGGCAACACGGATTTTCTGAACCGGATTACACAGAATTCCAAGGGCGCCGCAAAGAGCGTGTCGCAGACGCTTGACAAGGTAGGGATGAGCGCAGTGTGGGAGGATAACGGGAAGAAAAAGATAGAGTACATAGACATATCCAAGATGGAGGGAGCTCCGGCGGAATGGAACCGGTATCCGCTTTTGCGGGACAGCCAGCAGGACCGTTATCTTGAACTGAAATTATCCATTTACGAGAGGGGCGTTGAAGACCCCCTTGTGCTGTGGCGGCGGCCGGGTGGAAGCTACATGGTTTTGGCAGGGCACAACCGGCGGGATGTCTGTGCGGAGATTATAAGGGAGTGCTGCGAAGAGGACGGCTTCGAGGAAGACAAATTCCGTCTTGTCCCTTGTATCGTGTATCAGGAGGATGAGATTGACGAACAGAAGGCAAGGGAAATCATAGACGATACCAACCTTTACAGGGATTTTTCAAAACTTCCGGAAATGGTCAAGCAGCAGATCGTGGTTGACAGGCTGGAAACTTATAAAAAGCGTAGATATTCAAAGGGCGAGCGCATTGACCAGCTCATGAAGGACTTCGGGCTGAAGAAGTCTGCGATATATGACGCCCTTGCGCTTAATGAGAATGTGATTGCCCCTTTGCAGAAGCTGTTCTTTGAAGGGGCAATCAAGAAGAAGACGGTCATGCGCTTTACTTTTTTCCCCAAGGATACCCAGCAGTGGATTTTTGACGAGTTCGGGGAACAGATCAGTGACGCAAAGGTGAATGCATTGAAAAAGAACATGACGAGGGACGAGATTGCGCAGGTGTTCCAGACGGAACGGGAGGGGACAAAGAGGCTGACGCTGGAGATACCCGCCGGACGCGAAGAGGAGTTCAGGGAGCTGTACAAGAAATGGCTTGCGAGCGAGGTCTGATGCGCGCGGCGTAAGATGTAAAAGGGATGATACTGCTAAAACAGCCTTTACGCGTGAATGTGAAGGCTGTTTTTTACGGCGGCTCTGTCCGGGGATCTGTAAGTCCTGATCCGTACAGGCAGCTCCAACATACTGCCCATTTGCATTTCCTGTTTACCCATATGCACGGTTCCTTTCTGCAGCATATCCGTCAGGATAAGTCGTTTGCATGCTTTTGGGCGTTCCCTGTCGAATATGCTTTCCTTTATAATAAGCTCAGGAGAGATAACTTAAGATGATGCCGCATAATTATACAAATAAACTGCAAGGTAAAAAATTTATAAACAGTAATATTTAGTATCTAAAAAAGATACTGTAAAGTGTAAATAATATAAATTGGGTAACTGCATTGCTGACGAAATAAAAAACAAGGGATATAATGCTAGTAGCGGAAGATGTATTGACTTTTTCGGGAGGGTGAGATCATGGCAGACATGAATATGGTTATTGCAGATAATATTATGAATTGTTAAAAAAAACAAAATATAAAGCAGACGGATATGGTGGACGGAATTGGGACAACGAAGCAGACTGTTAATAAAATGCTGAATGGTTCACGGATGATTAATGCAATTGAACTTAAAAGGATTGCGGATTTTCTCGGCATAAGAATGGAGGAACTGACCAAGATGCCGGAAGCCGTACAGGAGGAAAATGTTGTTCATGCTTTTATGGGCAGAGTCGCATCGCAGCAGGCGAAAGACGCGCTGGCAGTTGCCGATAAGCTGTCAGATATGATACTTTTTCATAGACGTGTACGGGAGAATAGAACACTTATGATGGAAGGCCGGGTAGATGATTGATGGGGAAGGTTTTAGAGGGAAGTTTATATAAAAAAGATGTCAATAGGTTCGGAAAAATAGTTGATGTTTCAAAAGAGTTTTCGGGTGCGTATTGTGGAAGTTCAATTTTGGGATTATCTGCTTTTGGCATTATTGAAAACTATGCAAGAAAAAAAGAAATGGCATTGGAGATTTTGAGATATCCTTTTTTGGATGAAGAACTTTGGGCGTTTACTTTTGTGAAAAAGGGAACTATTTTCCTGTGCATCAACTCTGAACTGGCCATGTGTAAACAAATTTTTGCTGCGGCACATGAGTTGTATCACATCCGCTGCTATGCTGACGGTACGGATACGGACACGATCCGTACCGGTTCTGTGCTGGAGGTAAATGTGGCGGATGAAATTGCCATGACACAGGAGGATTTGGAAGCAAATGCGTTTGCGGGCTTTTACTAATGCCGGAGGGCTTTATGAGAGAACAGATAAGGTTATATGGGCTCAATGAATCGGATATTAAGCTGGATGATATTTTGACATTAATGGAGGTTTTTGCAATTCCATATAAAGCAGCCGTTTTAAGGCTGTTTGAAGAACGTATTATAACAGAAACCAAGGCACGCAAGTTGCTGCAGCATGATGCATCGTATGTTGTGCAGAGGATAGAATTTACCGGAAAAGCAAAGCAGTGGCAGATGAACAGCGTAAATATTGAATATTTTGGAAGCCTTTTGAATAACCTGGAATTTAATTCAGAGAATGAACTTCTTACAGAAAGCAGGGAAGATGCGGATCGGAAATTCCTGAAAGAGATTCAGGCAGGATTCCGAAAAGGCAGATGAGGGAGAGGGGATATGAGGAAAGATAAATATGCCCTTCTGGATACGGATTTTATTTCTAAGATACATATGATTCAAAAGGATAATGACAATCATCTGATTGACAGAATTATGGAACTGCCGGGATATCAATTTTTTTGTCATGCCCAGATCAGGGCGGAGCTTTCCATGCATAATGTTTCAGGTGCTGTGGAGTGGCTGGAAAATAAAATTTCTTTTGGGCGGATAAAAAGCGTTTTCTGAAACAGTCCGCCAATAAGCATGATATCAGATCAGTATAGGCATATGGAGAAATCCATGTGCTTTTTTGCGCAAAGAAAATGCCCTAAATGTCCTGTCAGCCACGAAAAAAGCATGAACAGGGAAATTACTTAGGGCATGTTTTTCTTTTGCATATGTCGATATAGAGCGGTTCTGCGCATAGCTGATCCAGATGCCTGCTGATCGGGAACCTGGGCTTGGGACCTTTGTATCCGGACTGGCGCATGCGGTGGTTTACCATGTCCATGAGAAATTCGATGTCGTCTTCCTTTTCGGGATAAGCAGTGTCGAGAATAGCTTTTATGATATTTACGGTTGCCGGGGAGCAGTGATAGAAGTCGTCGCGTTCGCCGGCAATGCGTTTTAACAGCCGTTCAAATTCGGCAATATGGAATTGTGGCGTGCACATAACATTTACCTCCTATCTGTTATATAATTTCCTTGAATCAATAATATTATAAATTTGAAAAAATATCAATATAGTGTATTACATATATAACCCATATAATTTGAAAATTTATTGATAGATAAAGGATATTTCAGTGTAATACGTTGTAATGTAATACATAAAAATATAATAAATAAATATAGAAAATAGAAATGAATACAAAGTAAAGTATTACATTTTATTCAATTTTATTGCATGTGACGGGGATTTTCTATATAATTGGATTATCAAAGCAGGAAAAAGGAGGACTAAGGATGTCTGATAATGATAACGCGACAAGAAAGGGTTCGGATAAGAAGCCGGTTCCCTTCCGGATTGATCAGGAAACGGCCGAAAAGTTAAGGGCACTGGCAAAGGATTTCTCCAATGTGGATTCGGCGTTTAATGCACTGATTGCGGCATATGAACGCGAGAACCTGATGATGGCGCAGCCACAGTTCAGCGAGGATATCCGCCAGTTTGAGGAATACCAGAGATTTTTAAGCGCGAAATACACCGATATGCTCAATGCCCTTGCCACGGCGGATGAGAGGGCGAGGACTGAAGTGCGGGAGCTTCTTGCTTCAAAGGACGCTACCATACAGGATCTGCAGTCCCAGCTCGAAAAGGCAAAGAGCAGCCGGGAAACATATGAAAAATTCTACCATGACGGCGTGGCAGAGAATGAGGCTGTCAAAAAGGAACTGGAAAAGGAGCAGCTTGTTTCCCAGGGACTCCGTTCTGAAATCAGGGAGAAGGAGGAACAGAATCAGTCCATTATTTCAGACAAGGACAGGCTGAATGACATTTTAAGCAAGGCAGTTGATGAAAAGACTAAGGAACTGGAAAAGCTGGCAGAATATCCGCAAAGGCTGGAGGAAAAGGATGAGGAAATCCTTTCTTTAAAGGAGCAGATCGGCAGGCTGCAGGATCAGGCAAAAGAGGATGCCTACAGCCATAAGATGGAACTGCTGGAAAAGGACCGTCAGGTGGAGCAGGCGCGGGCGGATATCCGGCGGGAGATGGAGGCGGATGCTGCAAGGCAGCGTGAGAAGCATGCGGCAGAGATGGAGAGAATAAGGGAAAAATACGAGCAGGCACAAAGCAAGATACAGGAACTGATAGAAAGAGAAAATCGTGCAAAATAATATTTGGATAAGCGGTCATTAAAAAAGGAAAAACTTCCGTAAAGAGGGATGCTTTTCTTTTTTTAGATGCGCTTTGCAGCGCACGTTTCTAATGGGTGAAAGTCGTGAGTTCTGCAAGCCGTTATGGGCAGCGGCGTTTGAAGCACACCAGCAGGAAACAACAAAAGCAATAACAATAGGTAAGAATGGATCAGGTAAAACATCTATAATGCGTTTGTTATCAAGAATATGCACTCCTGTCAGTGGGGAAATTCTTATAGACGGAAAGGATATTGCATTATATGAAGATGACTATTTGGATAAATGTATTGGTATAATGTCACAGGAAAATTATTTGCCAGGCTGGAAATTAAGAGATATTTTTGAATGTAAAGATAATGATACAGAAAAAATTAATTACTTAATGAGTTATTTGAATTTTCCTATTGATAGTTTTTCAAATGGATTGAATAGCAAAATTGGCGAAAATAAAATGTCATTATCGGGTGGTGAAATACAAAAGATAGCGTTTGTTCGTTTGATATTGCAGGACAAAAAAATATATATTATGGATGAACCTACTTCGGCACTTGATGAAGATAGTGAGAATCGAATGATTCATCTTATTAATAAGGAGTTAGGTGGCAAGACGTGTATTATTATAACACATAGAAAAGCTGTGTTAGAAATTTGTGATAGAGTTATTGAATTATCATAAGTGAATGATTTTGGGATATGGTTGCCATAAGATGCAAGTGTATTGTAAATAAAGTAGGAGGTATCTGTAACTAAGATATTATTAAGGCGAAATAGCGAGGAACGGCAAAATTAATTAATTCTAATAGAACAGTATAATTAAACCTATAAAGCAGAGAAAGAGCCAATAGGGAGAAGTCCTCTTGAATTGAACTTTAGGTTTGATTTAGGGGTTTTTTGTTTTGATGGTCATTTTCTGCAAAAACGGGATACTTTCTGCAAGGGGCATAGACAAAAAAATAAAGTAAAATAAAATTTATCAAAAAAAATTAAGGAGGATATTCTTATGTGGAAAAAATTATTAGCTTTAGTAATGTCTTTATGTATGGTTGTAGGGATGGGAACAACTGCGTTTGCGAGTGAAACAGACCAGCCATCTGAAGGCGGTTTTTATGTAATGACCGAGGAAGTACCGCAACAAGCGATAGAACATGTAAGAAACAATATAGGCGGTATGATAAGGGATTTGGCTGATTTAGGTAATGTGACTGTTGGAACACCTTTTAAATTAGCCAATGCATATTATGATTTATATTATTTTGTTATTTATGCCAATGATGAAATAATAGGTACTTATCGTGTATTTGAAAATGAAAATGGATATACGGGAATATTTAGTGAAAATACAGAAATGATTAACGGATTGAAAGATATAGCATATCTTACATCATCTTCTAAACCTGCAAAAATTGTTGCGGGGGAACATGATGATATTTATGCCATAATTGACTCCGTATCTTACCTTGTTCTTACAGATGCTGAAGGTAACTCTACAGATGAACAAAATTTGTTATCTGCACAAAATAATGCGATGGAATCGGTTGTTAATGTTTATGATGGAATTGATTTTATACATTCAAATGACTTTGGCAGATCAACGCCGTCTTACAAATACTTACAGATCGGTTGGGCTGAGACTCAAGGTAGCTTGCCGTGGTGTATGGCATATGTAACAGCATCTATTATGAGATATAAAACAGGCAATGATTTATCAACGATAAGTGCGAGAACTGTTATGGAATGGGCATATCCTAATCTTTCTACAACTGAATTGGAATCGACAGCATTAAGTACATCAAAGGCAGATGAATTTGCAAATACTTATGGAATTGATCCGACTTACACAACATCAAGAAGAACATATTCACAAATTGTAAGTGAAATAAAAGGAGATTCTCCGGTTGCTTTTATTTGCGATAATGTCAATACAGGAACGAAAAGATCACACGCTTTTGTTTGCAGAGGATATAATGACAATAATGGGAATTCATTTTATTCTGTTTGGAATCCTTGGTATTCTCAGTTTGAGAGAGTATATTCAAGTGATAACACATATGTTAATTCGGCAGGAACGGCAAAATATCTGTGGTCTGCGACTATGTATGGTTGGAATTAATGTGGGAAAACATTATGAAAAAAATGGCAAGTATAATTATGGCAGTATGTATAGTGGTAATGTGTTCTGGTTGCAATGGTTCGGATAAGCAGCAAGATGAGTTATCGGACTATAAACCGATGATTTATGTTGAAAACAATTTATATGGCGATACAGGAAATATTTATGATAGCATATCTGATACAGCATCTTTAATAGGTACGATAGAAAAACTTGTGCCACAAAATGAGAAAATGGGTGAAGAAGAGTTCTCATCAAATGCAATGTCGGTAGGATGTGAAGTTTATTTAGATGAAACGAATCCAGAATACACAATGCCACAAGCAGGCACTGCCACGATGTGAAGTTTATTTAGATGAAACGAATCCTGAAATGGTTTATGTTAAATTCTTGAAAGAAGGAAAAGAAATGTACGCTGAATATGCAATTATTCAATAATGTGTGCCTGTAAAGAACGGAAAAATCCTCTTGAATTGAACTTTAAGTTTGATTCAGGGGGATTTTTTGTTTTGATGGTCGTTTTCTGCAAAAACGAGACATTTTCTGCAAGGAGTATTGCTGCCAAGATTTTAATTTAGTATTATAGAAATGCGGTTATAACTACCATAAATATAAAATTATGAAAGGTGGAATTAAGATGAAAAGATTTTTATCATTAGCGATGGGAGTGGTTTTATCGGCAGCAATGCTTTTAGGGAGTAGTGATTATGCCTTTGCAGCTGAAAACAGCACTGAAATGGAAGCAAATGCGTTTGATGTGTCAGAAGGGGAACTGAAAACTGTTGTTATTAACATGGAAGATGTGCTATCAGGAGAAGCATCGGTATTTGCAGCTTCACAGTCAAAGGAAAAGACTTTATCAAAGGATTATGCAACTTCTTCGGGACAGACAGGTGTGATTACATCTATAGGGCAGATTGTGGATTTTAGGAGTGTTATTCCGGAAGGAGCTACAATACAAAGTATTACGCTTTATTGTCCAACAGGTACGAGAGTAACACAGTCAAAGTATACGGCAATCAATAATTATTTGGTTATGGATTTAGATACGGGAGATACTACAACTATTCCGTTCCAAGTAACAAGTAATCCATCTTCCAAAAACACTTCTACTGCATTAGCTGGAAAACCAGCAAATGTTAGATTTTTAGTACAAATTCAGGGTAGAATTTTGCAACAGTATACTGGCATGGATGGATTTACTGTGTTTGGTGGGAAAATGATTGTTACATATAGAGAATAATTTGTGAGGTGAATTCATGGGAATTTCGATTTCAAGTGCAATTAATTCTGCTAATACGAAATGCAGTGCATCGCTGAGTAGTGGAGAACTTGATTGGGCCATGATTCCAAGTGCAAGGAAAAGTAATAAGTCACAGACTGAGTTTGTTGATGAGATTAAAGAACTGGCTCGGAGAGCTGCCAATACTACAAGTAAAGCGGAATTAGAATATATTCATAGGCAGAGGACAGAATTATGTGCGGAATATATGTCTGATGTATCACCTGACAGAAAGGCATTATACCAACAGGCTAAAAAAGCAATGCAAAGTCAAAGCGGTAATCCCAAATGTCAGGGGATTGGGGAATTGACATTGCTTGATTTTTTGGAGGCGGCAGAAGGAAAGAACAGTAATCTTGCTGAAAAGAAGTTTACTTTGGCAGGAGGCGGTACACTTGTCTGTCCGATTTTGACAAGTGGAGGACATGGTGCTGACATTTATTATCAGGGTACCAAGGTGCTGACTTATCTGGGATCAGGGTACGGATGGGCTTACGAAAGAACTCCGGCTGAACGGGAAAAGGAAAGGGAATTTTATGGAATTTACTTTAATGAGTACCGTACCCTAAAGAATGAACAGGGATCAGAATTGGAGGAATTACCAGATTATTTGGAAGAAAAACCATCTTTTGACATGAAAGCATAAGAAATATAGGTAAAAAGAGAATATCCCCTTGAACTGGAAATATTAGTTCAAGAGGGTATTCTTGTTTATATGGTCATTTTCTGCAAAAACAAGTCACTTTCTGCAAGGCATATTGCTTTTATACTGTATACTTTTATAATATGATTTATATTAAGGCTTACTTCCCCAAAATTAAATGGTGGTGTTGAGCATTTAAGTCTGACATTGGAAATTACCGATAATGAGGACGGAATCAGTCCTTTATGGTAACCGGGTGATGGACCAGCGCCACAGGTAACTAAAATTGAGCTTGAAAGAATTGGCTGGCTGGAGAACGGCAATTTTGGTGTTATTCTTAAAGTTTATGGATATGGCAGCGATGTAACTACCTTTAACAGAAAGGATATTTCATGGATTGAGCGGGAGCCTTTTATCATCTGAATGCCTGCAGTATCTGAGGGACAGTGAAGACAAGGAGTATCTGCGAGGAATAGGTGAAGATATGCAGAAAATCATATTTCAGGATAAATCTTTCCTGAAATATGTACTGAACTTGCTGAAAAATGGTGTAAGTATTAGTCGGTTAAGCGCGCTATTGGAACAGACGGATTTAGTCGAACTTATATCATCATATCAGCAGGCAGATGTCAAGGCTGTTTTGGACGATAAAATCATTCCCGCAGAATATCTTAGGATCTATATGCAATACTTTTACCGCAAAGGGTATGGAGATGAGGACAAAAAGATGCTCGTAGCAGGAATGTAGCATTTTTATCAGAATCAGGAAACGTTAGGAGAGAAATGGATTGCGCAGCATGGAAATCTTTTGCTGAAGGGAATTGTTTTCACCGATTTTCTGTGTGGATTGACGACATATGATGAGTGTCTCATACGTTGTGCTGCTAGCAACGAGTACCGCCATGTTCTGTCTTTGGTAATGAACAGTATGTGGAATCCCGTTTGTCTGGACGATGAAAATGCAGAACAGCTATATAAGTCCTATACAGAGATATATGAACTTTTAATGGAGGTAAAGCATTATTTTGATGCAACGCAGATGGATAGATTTTGTAGGTTATGGCTGGAAAACCATGCGTTGCTCTTTGACCTGCAGCGTTTAAGGCAGAAGATGGAACGGAATCGCGATATCGATGTGGAAACATTTCTGGCGGGAAGGGCATCCTACATAGCATTCTTTTATAATGAGTATTTTCCGGAACCGCTTGATGGTCATAGGGAAAAACTGGTCATATATGCTGTTACCCATAAAAAACATGCGTTCTTAAAACTGATTCAGGATAATTTTCCGTTATTTCAACAAATTTCTTATTCTTCCATTTTTTTTCGACATACCTTTTACGCAAAGTGCATCAACCTGAATACCCTGAATGTAAAAAATCTAAAAGCCTGTGCAGGTATGGAATATTGTCAGGAAGAAACGATGAACGTTCTGGCGGCAGAGGAGCATACGTTTGATGAGGTGGCCGCTGCTGTATAATCTCCCAGTTGAATATGCATTGCTATATGAGAAAATTTCCGCCGCGCGGAAAGATGACAAGCTATGTATCATGCGGGAGATTGTAAAAAGAAAGTGCATAAGCAGTGGCGTGGCACTGGACGGAGCCGCTGCACAGCTTTCAAAGAAACGTCTTTCAGACTGGATGCGGCAGGATTTTGAACATATCCGGGAGCTGGATTCGGAAATTGCGCTCTGCCTTTTGGGAGCGTATGAGAGAATCGGACGGTTTGTTCCGCAGATGAAAAATGTGGCAGAGGCAAGATATATTCTGAACAACCTTGAAAAAACCGCCGCACTTTCCTCCATGCAGGAGGTCAGGGAAAATGCGCTAAGCTGCAATGCGGAATGGGACTATCTCGTTGAAATGTTCGGCTTTACGGAGAAATTTGTCGAACAGAACCATGAGCGGATCAGGGAGTTTGTTTTTACGGACGGGGTGCATATTACGGCTTTGTACCTACAGAAGCATACGGATAAAACGGAAGAACTTAGGAGGCTGGTGACGGCGGAACTGATGGGTAAGTTCCGGGAGCTGAAATATTATGGAAGCGATCTGCAGAGGGAGCTTGATTTTCCTGTTACGAAGAATCTGAAACAAAACTGGATGAAGAACCGCTCGGAGACAAGCGGTTTTTTAAATGTCTGGGAAGAAGATGGATTTGTTCCTGTTATGAAAATGGGAGAGATACCTTTCCGGACATGCCTTTCTTATATAGACGGCGTTTACAGCCAGTGTCTTATTGCCAGCCATGATTCCAACAAAAAAGTCCTGTACCTGTCGCTTAACGGAAAAGTAGTGCTGCGTGCTGCGCTGCAGCTTACAAAAGGAACATACAAAAATACGAAAATACCGGATGATACGCCGCAGCTGCAGTTTGCGGATTTAACGGCTGAGGGGCATGGACAGGAGGAAACCACGCAGAAACAGGAAGATAAAGAACAGTTGGTGCTCTTTTTAGAGCGCGAATACATTTCGGAACTTCCTGAAACTATGCATAAGGAAGCATTTAACCTGATGATTTCCCTGCTCAGGAAAAAGGCGGCGGAATTAAGGGCACTGTTGGTTATCAGTTCTGATTACTGGAAGTATGTGTCGGATGAATTTATATCCGCGTGTTTTTCCATGTATATCTCGAAGTCGAAGGCAGGAGAGCAGTATCTGGACAGTCTGGGCGGTTCCAATCGTGTCAACAGGGAAGGAAGTTACGAACGGAACAAATTTTTAATTGATAACAATTAACATTGTTATAAAAATATATTTAACAGGAGGAAAGAATATGAACAAAGCAATACTGATGGGACGATTGACAAGAGATCCGGAGGTCCGCTATAGCAGCGGTGAGAACCAAATGGCGATTGCAAGGTATACGCTGGCGGTGGACCGGAAATTTAGCAGGAATGATGAAGAACCGGGTGCGGATTTCATCGGATGCGTGGCATTTGGACGTTCGGGGGAGTTTGCGGAAAAGTATTTCCGTAAGGGCATTAAAATCGTCGTAGTTGGGCGTATCCAGACCGGAAGCTACACTAATAGGGAAGGGCAGAAGGTTTACACGACAGAGGTTGTCGTTGAGGAACAGGAATTTGCAAAGAGCAAAAACGCTTCCGGCGGCAGGGAGAATGCCGGCGGCGGAGCTGTGCCGGACAGCGCGGAGACGGATTTATGAATATCCCGGACGGGATTGACGAGGAACTTCCGTTTAATTAAACAGGAGGATGGCAGATGACTTTAAAACAGTGTATTCATAAAAACGGGTGGCATGTAGAGGTTGATAAGCTGAGACGGTTCCAAAGCGTGGCGATTGCCTTTCTGAATGGGGAAGGAGAAAGTGACGAAACGGAGTTTGATATCAGCGGCGCCTGTACGGATGCCGGGGCGGAGGAGCTTTCCGCCCTCTATGAAGTCTTCTGTATGGACTGCGGGATAAAGAGCAATACGGTTACTGCCGTAAGTGTGGTACAATCCGCAGATACTTATGAAGAACTTCCGTGAAGGATGAAAAACAAGAACGGGCAGGAAAAATCTTTCCTGCCCATCGAAAAAAATTGGAGGTAAGTATGTTTATGAATCGCAGTGGCGACATATTTAAATATGGGGATGTCATATTTACAATTGGACAGATGGTAGTTGGAACAGACCAGAGCGTTTACGAAGGACTTTATGGCCGCATTACCGAGATTAAGGATGGGGAGGATAAGGAAACGGAAAATAAAACGCCAGATATCTATTGTGCGTTTGAGCTGCCTGTTCTGCCCCATGAAATTGAAATATTGGAGAAACGGTTCTTAAGATTAACGGGGAAACGGTTGGAAGATATTGGTTTAGACAGTATCATTATGGCCCCGAAGATGATAAAGGGATTGGACGAACCTGAAAAATGCCATGAATTATTAGCAATCTATGCTGTGACAGAGGACTGGGCGGCAAATGGGGAACGGGGACATAATGAAATGCTTTATGCTGATCCGGATACTGCAAAGTATATGCTCAATAACAGACTGAAAAAAGAACTGCCGGAAGGATGCTTAGAACACTGGAAAGATAAGAAGGATTTCCGTGTGGAATCTGCCAGAGATTTGTATGAGGGATATTTGGACGGCGGGTATGAGGAAAACCATTATGCCATCCGGATTGAGGAGAAAAAACTGGCTGTATCGAGGGAATTTATCAGTTCCGTTTATCAGATCAGCGGGCGGCATATCAGATAATGCGTAAGGGTTTCAGAATGTATTAACAAATACATCTGAATAACGAGTTTTGAAAGGGCGGTTGCAGGATCATTGCGACTGTCCTTTTTTTTACGTTTGTTTTTTGCAGAATATATCAATATTTGGTATAATAACTTGCTGTAAAAATAGGGGAGAAACTAAATATCCGCCCATGCCGCAGAAAAAGATTTAATAGGATTGACAGACACACATTATTTTTATAAAATATAATGTGTGAAAACAAGGGAGTGATTGCCATGCAGGACAAGAATACAATAAATTTATTATTGCAAAATTCTCCAAGTGGAACAATTACTGCGAAGCAGGTGACTGATTTCGGAATGCATCGAAGCGTGTTACAAGAGCTGGTGGATGCTGGAGACTTATATCGTTACGGACGGGGGATTTATGTACGAAGCGACGCATGGGAAGACGAATTTTATCTGCTGCAATGTAAATATGGACGGGGGATTTATTCCCATGATACGGCATTGTATTTACTTGGATATTCAGACAGAACGCCAGCAAAATATACGATGACGTTTCCTAAAGGATATAATGCTCCTTCTCTGAAGCAGGAAAATATTGTAATTAAACGGGTTGTACCAGATAATTATTCATTCGGGATTGTTGAAATAAAATCACCATGCGGCAACCCTGTCAGGATATATGATCTTGAAAGGACGTTATGCGATATTGTACGGGGAGGCGGCAGTGATATTCAGATTGTAAATGACGCAATGAAGCGGTACGCAGCCTCTGGGGGAAAAAATATTCGCAAACTGATGAAGTATGCGAAACAGTTGCGGGTAGAACCCAAGATACAGCGTTATATGGAGGTACTGTTGTGATAACCAAAACCAGATGCAGCTTAAAGCATTCAATAAGGATTTGGAGGGTGGGATATTATGTCAGGAAGAAGTTTTTCTTACCATGAACAGAAGGAAACCGATTATACCTTGCAGCTTAGGCAGCTTTTAGCAGAACTGCCGCCGTATGCAAAGGATTATTTCCGCGCCGCGGAACAGAAGACCGGCGCAAAGACCCGGTTATCCTATGCTTATGATCTGCAGGTGTTTTTCCGTTTTTTGATAGAGAAGAACCCTGCGTTATCCGGAAAAGACATAAGCGGGATAACACTGGCGGATATTGATATGCTGGCCAGCAATGACATTGAGGAATATCAGGAATACTTAAAATATTATGAGTCCGGCAATGGAGAGCAGCGCAACGGAGCGTCCAGCATTGCAAGGAAGATGTCTTCGCTGCGGAGTTTTTTGGACTATTATTATAAGAAAGAACTGCTGGCAAAGAATGTTGCAATGCAGGTGGATATGCCAAAGCTCCATGAAAAAGCAATCGTGCGTCTGGAACCGGACGAGGTTGCCATCATGCTTGACAATATCGAAACCTATGAAAACCAGCTTACCGGAAAAAAGCGGGATTTTTTTCTAAAGACGAAAATCAGGGACATTGCAATCATCACGCTTTTTCTTGGCACTGGAATCCGGGTGTCGGAATGTGTCGGTCTTAATTTGAATGATATAAATTTCCGTGAGAACAGCATACGCATTATCCGCAAGGGCGGAAATGAGTCCATACTGTACTTTGGTTCCGAGGTAGAGAAAGCCCTTTTGGATTATATTGAAGGTCCGCGGGTTACGGTTGCCGCGCAGGCTGTTCCTGGCGAGGAGAAAGCCCTGTTTTTCTCTTTGCAGAAGAAACGGATCAGCGTGCATGCGGTACAGAACCTCGTTGAGAAATACGCGAAGGAGTTTGTTCCACAGAAAAAGATTACGCCGCACAAGCTCCGTTCCACCTTTGGCACAAATCTGTATCAGGAAACGGGGGATATTTACCTGGTGGCGGATGTTTTGGGACATACCGATGTGGGGACGACCAGAAAGCATTATGCGGCAATGAAGGATGAAAACCGACGGAAAGCGGCGCGGGCGGTGAAGCTGCGGGAAGAAAGATAGGTGAAGCTGGAAACGGAACAACAAATTATAATGAAAATTTTACAATAAATTATCGAGTGATATTCATTGATTTTTTTCTGATTTATACATATAATAAGATAAAAGATAAAGAAATGGAGGTGTATATTATGGCAATTGCGGCAGATCTTTTACAAAGTCTTGTTCCCATTTCGCAATTCAATAAAGGTCAGGCAGCGAAGATATTCGACAGACTTCATTCTGAAAGAGAATTGATTGTTTTGAAAAATAACCAGCCCTCAGCAATTATTTTGTCACCGGATGAATATACAAGGCTAACAGAAATTGAGGAGGATTATTTTCTGTTATTAGAGGCAAATAAACGCATGGAAGATAATGGAAGTAATGAAACCATTTCATTTGATTCTGTAATGAAAAATTTGGGCATCAGTGAAGATGAACTTATGGATACGGAGGATGTGGATCTCGAATGACATGGAGTATTGAGTTTTTGGATGAAACAGAAAAAGACATGAAGAAACTTGATCATTCAGTTCAGATACAGGTGTTAAAGGGTATCCGGAAAGTTGGTCAGAATCCGCTGCCTACAGAGGAAGGCGGATATGGGAAACCTTTAGGCAATAAAAATGGGATAAATCTTACGAATTTTATGAAAATAAAATTCAGGGATTTGGGAATCAGAGTTGTTTATAAAATTGAGTATAAGGATGGAGTAATGAAGATTATTGTTGTTTCTGCCAGAACCGATGAACAAGTATATAAGGAAGCAGAAAAAAGGCGGAACAAACATGATTTATAGAGGTCTCCTTTTATCAACTATGCCCCAACTATGAATTAAATTGATATTTAGTTCATAGTTGGAGAAGGCTCTTCCACATATTAAAAGGCTGCCATGGAATGAATCTAGGCAGTCTAAAAATTTTTTTATTCAATGCGAAGATTTTTTATAACAATACTGCCTTTTTGAGTTATCTTCTTTCTATGCAAAACAAATTTAATTTCAGATACATTGCGCCAAAATGAAAGTTCGTCACAAAACTGAGCTAAAGGAAGCATAAATGCTTTTTCATCATCGCTAAGAAGGATTTCATTAGACATATCTATATCATTTATTTTTATTTCAACATCGACACAGGTAATGCCGCCATCTGCATATGCTTCAAAGCACAAATTTCGCTTATTTATGTAATAACTGGTAAAATCACGTTTACCATTAAAAACGACAATACTTGATAATTTGCTATCCGTTTCATTAAAGTCAACAACTGCTTTTATCATATCACGACTTGATTCTTTTTTTACTATAACACAGCCGTCATTTTCGAGATCGCCTATACAGTAACTCCGGGAAAATGCCATATTGATTTTTCTTACGTTCTCCACAGATGTGTTCAGAAATTCATCCCGGGCTAGTTCCCATCGGGTATATGGAATTTCTATTTCAAATTTTTCTTCCAAAAAGGATTTAAAATCATTAAAGGATGCTTTTGCCATGCCATCACACGTCCCAAGTTTTATGCCAATTTTGTTTTTGTTGACAACGCCCTGTATGTCGCTAAAATCAAAACCCGGAAGCAGTAAACTAAGGCTGTCCGATTTCCGTAACCATGCAGCTCCCATTTCATTTAAACAAATAGGACTGGAATAGTAATTATCAGATAAAAAGAAAATAACATAAATATGTTCGTCCGAAAGCAAAGAATTGAGGTATTCATAAATATCTTCAGATACCGGAATTTTAGTGGATGGAACAGACGTACAAACTATATCTTTCTCTGTAAGCCCTATTTTATACATGAAATTTACGAATGCTTCTACAATTTTAATATCTTTGCTGGAATGACTTAAAAATAACTTGTATTTCATACAAATATACCTCCTGTGTGAGTTCTGTTTATCAATATCCAAGGTAAATTATAAAGTGTTTTCCAAATCACTAATAATCCTATCTAATTGTTTGATATATTTTTTGGTATCTTTTCTTTTTTTAATTTTCATTTTATCTCTGATTTCCTTTAAAGTTGCGATATTCTCGCTTAATTTCTTGATTTCCCTATCCTGTAACGCAATATTATTTTCCTTTTGTGTGTTGTCTAATTTTAATCCTCTTAATTCTTCTTCTTTATATTCTTTTTCTAAGGATTCCATTTGTTTTATTTTTTTAGCATTGATTAAATATCGAATTCCTTTTGCGATAGATGGAGGACTTACAGAATTTTCTCCGATTTTTATATCTCCACCAAATAATATGCACATTAGAAGAGCTATTCCAAGTGCATGATTTGTTATAAACTCAATTCCGGAAGCAATGGTAAGAATAATAAATCCTAGTGAACATAATTTTATTTTAATATAGGAATCAAAGGATTTTTCAAAACCAAGTATTTCTTTGATTCCTAACAATAAATCGGTTAAATCATTAAAAAGGTAAAAATCGGCATCTGTATGAATATTGATATGTAATTCTTCATCTACCAGTACCAGACCATCAATTAAATTGTAGATTTCTTCTTTATTGTATAATATTGATAAAACGTTGCCCATTCTAATTGCAGATTCAATTTTTGTTTGTAATTCTCCGCCTAATTCTCCAATTACATGTAGGGGCATAGTTTTTTTAATTCTGAATCCATCATCAAATGTTTCGATTACATCAGCTAAAAATATTATTTGCCCGTTTGTAAATAATATTTTGTTGGATGTATTTATTTCCAACAAAACATTAAAATATTTTTTTATTACCTGTTGCTTTATTTCAATATTGCCAATTTCCCAGTTTCCGACCTCTGCCTGTTCCACTTCTTCAGCATAAACTAACACAATATTTTTATTGGAATGAAATTCTTATATAAGAAAGTAGTTGCTAATTTTTCTTTCATCACCCTTATCATTACTTTCAAACTGGATTTCAGATTGCATTTTGTACCCTCATTTTCAAATTACATAGTTAATTTCTTGATTTAAAGAATACAAGTATGCTGTTATTTTGTCAATAATTGTAAGCAAATTTTACTTTAAATATATCAAAAATTTATAATTGCCAAAAGAAACCCGGCAGATGCCGGATTCCGCTTTGACAATTATGTTTCGTTTAATCAGCCTTATTAACCGCTGTTTTTAATAATCCTAAATATTTATAGATACTTTGAGGGCATTTGCAGCCCTTACCTTTATAGAAATATACCGTTATTTCGCTATTTTGGATGAATACAACAGAATCCAGCTTGTTGTTGATCCATCCTTGGGTTTTTAACGGAACATCTATATTATGTCTTTTTAGCAGATACAGAATAAGATGTTTTTCATTATCCAGTAAATCGTTTTTCAGTAATTTGTTTTTCCTGATGCAGTCCTCAGCGTCTGCAATTCCGGCGTCAAATTCCCGCTGTCTTTCTTCTTTCAGCTTCTGTTGCTCAATCTGTTGTTGTTTTTCTTGCTGTTGCTTCTTTTGTTCCTGTTGTATCAGATAAAGCTCCCTGTATCTGCCGTAATGATCCGCTAGTCTGTCCTCGCCGATCAGTTCCAGAGCATGGATTTCTGCCAGATTGATAAATGCGCCATTTGCTTCCGTTTGGGATAGATATTTTTTAAATCCCTCTGTTCTCTTAAATTCTACGTTCCGACACATAATCTCTGCTGCTTCAGTTACATCCAGTTCTTCTCTCAGTGTAAGGTATTTAACAGCAATCCCCTTTCCGCAGTCATTCCATATCAAATAATCCGTAAAACTGTCATAGCTGGCCACTTCAATATAAAATCCCTTCAGTGATGAGTTGCCGGTTATGGCTTCCGCAGGATAAAGACCGCATTTCTTCTTAGTGGCTTTTCCACTCTTTGAAAATTTACTGCAGAGAATGTCTACTGTATTTAACGTATTAAATTCTATTTCGCTTAAAATCATAGTAATGTTCCTCCCTATATTGTCAAGTGATTTTCCTTAAAAAATCAAGGAATTTATAGTT
>ERZ778513.310-NODE-310-length-42654-cov-7.712176_pt1 | contig 42654 bp, 38 predicted proteins | sample MGYA00510345_ERZ778513 | MGnify/ENA primary metagenome ERZ778513 (study PRJEB29527, sample SAMN07138966) | mouse gut metagenome | material: feces | host: mouse | place: China:Nanjing | collected 2016-01-25 ... | reverse complement strand
ATATACTGAATGAACTGGAGGCTGAATACCCGCGGTTCTTTTTCCCGCTTACCATTATTTAACAATTTATTTAATAAAAATGTGACAACTCACCAATAAACGATTGAAAACAGTACAAAATGAATATACCATAACCATATGGGTGTTACACAAGAGGGAGAGAGGAACACAAAGTGAGAAAAAAAGACTATTCATTGCTAATCGCAGCATTTATCGGATTGAGCAGCGGCTGGGCCGTGTTGAATCAGGACGTGCTGGCAGCAGAAGAGGAATTTGATCAGGAGAGCCAGGAGATACAGGCTGAACCACAAACTGACGAAGAGGATACAGGATCAGAAAACGGCACGAACAATGTCAATAGTTTGCCGGATCCGGAGGGGACAGAGAACGGCAGCGACACCAGTTCAGATCCGGGAAAGGATCAGAAAGATCAACTGGATGACGAAGATCCTGATGAATCTGAAGAACCTGAAGAATCAGGAAAAGAGACATCGCTCAGCGTGAACGAACAACCTTCGAAACCATTGGGAACGGCAGAGAAGGTCGAAGGGCCGGAAGAATCTTTAGCAGAAACAGTTTCTGTAAATACAGTACCGAAAAAAACGGCAGTAGCGGCCGCACCGGCAAAAGTCGCCAATGTATTGAACGGCTGGAACGGCAACAAGTATTATGAAAACAATGTGATGGCGGTCGGGGAAAAGAAGATCGGGAACGAACTTCATTTGTTCGATAATGACGGCAATCCATTGTCGGGATTCATGTATTATAACGGAAAATATTTATATTGCGATGCGCAAGGTAAGATCCTAAAAGGATCACATACGATCGGAAATTACAGCTTTACTGCCGATGAATCCGGAAATATATACTCTTCTACTTTGAATAATGTGCCGTATTATAATCAAAAAGATGGCCGTTGGGGCAATCAATATATTGGCGGATATACTGTCGGTTCAACAGGATGTGTTGTCATGGCAGCCACTTCGATCGTCAACTATTTTACAGGAAGCAACTACTCACCTCTGGATTTAGCCAATTTACTGCATTCTGAAGGCTATTATAATTCATCTATGGAAGGAACGAAATCGTCAGTATGGAAGTTCATAGCCAATAAATTCGGATTGACATACCAGAACAATTTATCGAAACAAGATGCAGAAAAGGCTTTAAAAGAAGGAAAAATCGTAACTGGAGCCGTTGGATATAGTCAATGGTGTCCATATATCGGATATACTCATGAAATCTTCATGACAGGATACAATAATGGAACGACTTATATTTTTGATCCTCTTCATAGCGATAAATGCGGGAATGCTAGTATATCTTCAGTTTTTGCGGTTCTTTCTACTGAAATCGAGGATCTACGAGATAATGGACCACTATTTGCGATAGGAAAGAATACGATTTCTGTGATCAATACAGGGTTGGCTGACAAGGGAACGATCGTAATAGGAGATCAGGCCTATACCGGAAATCCGGTCACAACTAAACCAATCGTTGGAATCTATCAGAATGGAAGCTATATCCAGCTGACAGAAGGAAAAGATTATACAGTGTCGTTTGCCAATAATACGAAAGCCGGAGAAGCAACAGTAACAGTGACCGGAAAAGGTTTATATAAGGGGACGATATCTAAAAAGTTTTATATTGTTAATCCTACGTTAGTGAATTCGAATTATAACATCTCAACTAGTGGAGCTAATGGCTTAGTGTTGGATATTTTGTCTTCAGCAAAGTATACGGGAGGAAAATTACAACTCTATACTAGCAATAATACGTCAGCACAACAATTTGTGATTGAAAAGCAGGCTAACGGATATTATACAATACGCAATAAAAATTCTGGATTATATCTGGCAACGGTTTCTGACTGGAGAAAACTCAATAATGGATTACAAATTACTCAGCAGAATTATAAAGACGACAAATCAAGCTGGTGGATGCTTCGTTCGACAGCAAATGGATATATTATTTCTTCAGCATGGGATACTCAATATGTAATGGATGTTCAGAATGGAGCTTATAAAAATGGATCTAAAATTCAGCTTTTTCAAAGCAATGGAACTAAGGCACAACTTTGGAAATTAACTGATCTTAATGCAAAGAAGAATGAGATGGACAGGTTAGCTGCTCAAAACGCAAAAACACTATCCGATGGTTATTATACGATTGCAACGATGATGAATACCGGAAAAATGCTGGATGTATTCAATGCCAGCAAAACGAATGGAGCGAATATTCAGATTTATTCCAGTAATGGAACTGATGCACAGTTGTTCCAGGTAAGCCATTCGGGAAATTATGTAAAGATAATGAATGTTTCATCGGGAAAAGTTCTCGATGTGGCCGGTGGAGTTGCAAAACCAAATACGAATGTTCAGCAATTTCAATGGAATGGAAGTGAATCTCAACTGTGGATCGCTGTATCAACTAATACTGGCATCAAATTGATTTCTGCACTGGATAAGAATTTGGTGTTGGATCTGAATAACGGATATACGAGCAATGGGACCAATGTTAAAGTATATACAAGCAATGACTCGAAAGCTCAGAGATGGAAATTTAATAAAGTGGAAGATCCTAAGACTGTGCTTGACAGGTTGGCTGCCCAAAATGTAAAAACATTATCCGATGGTTATTATACAATTGCTACGATGATGAATACCGGAAAAACGCTGGATGTATTCAATGCCAGCAAAACGAATGGAGCAAATATTCAGATTTACTCCAATAATGGAACCGATGCACAGTTGTTCCAGGTAAGTCACTCGGGAAATTATGTGAAGATAATGAATGTTGCATCGGGAAAAGTTCTCGATGTGGCTGGTGGAGTCGCAAAGCCAAATACGAATGTTCAACAATATCAATGGGGTGGAGGAAGAAATCAACTGTGGATCGCTGTATCAACTAATACTGGCATCAAATTGATTTCTGCACTGGATAAGAATTTGGTGTTGGATCTGAATAACGGATATACGAGCAATGGGACCAATGTTAAAGTATATACAAGCAATGACTCGAAAGCTCAGAGATGGAAATTTAATAAAGTGGAAGATCCTAAGGCTGCACTCGATAGACTTGCGAAACAGAGCATAAAATATGTAGCAGAAGGTGAATATGAGATTCATTCAATGATTAATGAACAATATAATTTAGATGTTACAAATGCGGATAAGAAAACTGGAGCGAATGTGCAACTTTATATTGATAACAATACAGATGCGCAAAGATGGAGAGTATCGTTTGATGAAAAAGGATATGCAATGCTTCAGAGTATTAATTCAGGAAAATTTTTAAGCTTAAATGGATCGAAAATTCAAAGTGGTGAAAACATAGTTCAATCTGATTTAGTAAATGAGAATCAAAAATGGATTTTTACGTCACTCAATGGGGCGGTTCAAATTGTATCTGCCTTAAATAAGGATTATGTAGTGGATTTATCGGGAGCCCATTCTGTTAATGGCAGAAATATTCAATTATATGCCAATAATAGAACGAAAGCACAGCAATGGCGATTTGTTAACACAAAATTCTCAAATTCTTCTTTAGCCTATAAGTGGGTTCCTGCTAGTAAAGAAAACTACACAGTGGGTCGCGAAGGCTGTGAAATAACGAATATCACGATTCATCATATGGATGGAAAAGCTACTGCAGAATCTTGTGGTGCAGTTTTCCAGAATCCAAATCATGCTGCTTCTGCTCATTACGGAATTGGTTATAACGGAGAAATTTGTCAATATGTAGATGAGAAAGATACAGCATGGGCTAATGCAAATTGGGAGAGCAATAAGCACTCAGTAACTATAGAAAATTCTGACTGGACGCTAGCTCCAAATTATGTAATTTCTGATGCTACGATCAATTCATTAATTCGTCTTGTAGCTGATATTGCCGCAAGGAATAATATAGGGAAACTTGTTTATGGACATAATATTAATGTTCATGGTGATATTGCAGCTACATCTTGCCCTGGACCATATTTGCGTGAAAAGCTTCCTGATATTATTCTTTCTTCGAATAAATTAAACGGATTCAATTAAAGAAAAAGCCTTGAAACGCTTTTAAATATTGTTTCAAGGCTTTTTTCTATAGTATAATTTACATATTATAAGGATAGGATCGAGAGGTATAAGAATGGATAAATATTTTCATTTTGCTTTGATGGGTGGTATTGGAATTGGCTTTCTTTTGACAGGACAAGCTGTTTTTGCAGAAGAACTTCCTGAAGATGCTGTGGATGACTCAATGATGGAAAACTATACATCCGATGAAACTTTAGTGAATGAGGTTTCATCGGATGTATATATTGATGAAAATCAAAATTCTGAGAATAAATTGGAAAAAACTAATTTTGAAATGCAAACAAATGAGCGAACAGTGAATTCGCAAGTATCTATAAGCTCAGGAGTCTACACAATTTCATCGGCAGTAAATAGTGGGCAGGTGGTTGATGTAAGTAATGGATCGACAGATAATGGAGCAAATATTCAGATTTATGAAAACAATGATTCAGGAGCACAAATTTGGAAAATAGAATATGGAACAGATGGATTGTATACATTTACGAATATTCAGTCGAATAAAGTGCTGGATGTCAATGGAGGAAATGTATATAACGGAAATAATGTACAGCAATTTCAAAGCAACGGAACACTTGCGCAAAAATGGCGCCTAGAATCAATAAACGGAGCATATAAGATTTCGTCCGCATTAAACAAAAACTATGTATTGGATTTGTTTAATGCAGATTCGAAAAACGGCTCCAACATCCAGATCTATCAGTCCAATAATACAAAGGCTCAGAGATGGATCTTTAACCCATATAATTTTAAATCGGAGTATTCGGTGTTACCGGGAGTCTATACAATTTCATCGGCAGTAAATAGTGGGCAGGTGGTTGATGTAAGTAATGGATCGACAGATAATGGAGCAAATATTCAGATTTATGAAAACAATGATTCAGGAGCACAAATTTGGAAAATAGAATATGGAACAGATGGATTGTATACATTTACGAATATTCAGTCGAATAAAGTGCTGGATGTCAATGGAGGAAATGTATATAACGGAAATAATGTACAGCAATTTCAAAGCAACGGAACGCTTGCACAAAAATGGCGAATTGATTCAGTGAATGGAGCTTATAAGATTTCATCTGCTTTGAATAAAAACTATGTATTAGATTTGTTTAATGCGGATTCGAAAAACGGCTCCAACATCCAGATCTATCAGTCCAACAACACGAAAGCGCAGAGATGGTTTTTCAATAAGTACATCACAAAAGAGCAGGAAATGGATTCGATGGCCGCAATGAATAAAAATCTGGTGGCAAACGGGCAGTATTATATCGTAAACAGCCAGACTGGACAGGTCCTTAGTGTGTATGGACAGTCGACAAACAATCAGGCCAATGTGGATCTGGAAAAGAATTATCAGTCTTCTTCGCAGGTCTGGGAAATTTCTCATGACTCGAAAGGATATATCACTTTTAAAAATATCGATTCCGGAAAAGTTCTTGATGTGGCAGGTGCCAATACGGCATCAGGAACGAATCTTCAGATCTATGAAAGCAATGGAACGAGAGCGCAGAAGTGGGTCGTTCGAAGAGATGGATCGAATTTCGAGATCATATCGGCGTTAGATCCTGACCGTGCGATTGCGCAATCCGGAAGCAACGCCCAGATTTCTGTACAGAATTCATCGCTGGCCGCTGAAAAATGGATACTGAAAAAAGCGGAAGATCTTCGCACACGCCTCGATCAGATCGCAAAAAACAATTTGAATGTGGTGGCAGACGGCGCCTACGTCATTCGTTCGGCATTGAATGACAAGATGGTGCTGGACGTAAATGCCGGTTCAACCGCAAATGGTGCCAATATCCAGGTTTATGAATACAACGGAAGCAATGCGCAGAAATTCCTCATTACCAATGACGCCAAAGGCTATGTGACCATTAAAAACATGGGATCCGGAAAATTTGTGTCTGTTGATGGAAAAGGGTGGAACGGAAACAATGTCATGCAGTCTGCCCAGTCGAACGGCTGGAATCAAAAGTGGATCATTGTAAAAACGAACAATACCTACCAGATCGTTTCCGCATTAAATGATTCTTTTGTACTGGATGTAACGGCTGCGCTGGCAATGAACGGAACGAACATTCAGATCTATGAATCCAACGGAACAAAAGCCCAGCAATTTCTGTTCGGATCCTTGAATAAGGACGATTCCTTGTGGATCAGCTCGAATAACTATCTGACCGTTTCCCAAATGGAAAACAACGCCCAGCTTGTATGGAACTTTTTCAAAGGCTATGGCTGGACAAAAAACGCGGTAGCCGCGCTGTTGGGAAATATGCAGGGAGAATCGAATATCAATCCGGGACTATGGGAAAGCCGGGATGAAGGAAATATGAATTGCGGGTATGGGCTCGTTCAGTGGACCCCGGCCAATAAAGTGATCGACTGGCTTGAAGGCAATGGCTATGCCATCAACAGCGGTTTCGGACAATGTGCCCGTATCATATATGAGCTTGAAAACCATATTCAGTATTATGCGACCAATGCCTTCAATTTCAGCTTTTACGATTTTGCTCACTCGACCCAGACTCCTGAGTATCTTGCCAAAGCGTTTATTTATAATTATGAGCGTCCATATAATTATAATCAGCCTCAGCGTGAGACATATGCAAGGAACTGGTACAATTATATTTCAAAATTGTAAAAACTACAGTAAATATCTAGAAGAGAACTGCTTTGTAAGAAAGCAGTTCTCTTTTTTTCTTGTATTTTGCCCATATTACCGATAAACTCAATAAGCAAGGAGGTTTGTTTCCGTGTGGATCACGTTAATCATATTATTTTATATACTATTCATTTTCTTTAATATTTTAAATTATTTACAATACTATCTGTCGACCGAACTGAGTGTCGGAGGATTTGCTCAAATCCTATATACACTTCAAAACAGTATGTCCGGTTCTGAAAATACCGTTCTGGATGCCGTAAAAGGCTTTTTCATGCATAACGGCCTGTTCCTGCTGTTAGGAACACTGGCATTTGCCGGAATACTCTGGCTGTATATCATGAACAAAAAAGGAAAGGTCCAGACAAAGATCGAGCCCGTAAAACTAACCAAGATAATAAAAGGAAGCATCATCGGGATCACATGCATCATGCTCGTGTGCAATGTTGTCACTGCCACGACCATATACAACGACCTGGGGATCAAAGACTATCAGGAAAGCCTGAATAAGGAAAGCGACCTGTACGACAATTATTATGTGGATGCCAAGACCGCCAATATCCAGTTTCCTGAAAAGAAGAAAAATCTCATTTATATTATTTGCGAATCCATGGAAATGACCTATACGGACAAAAAGAACGGCGGAGGATTCAAGGAAAACCTTATTCCGGAACTGACCAAGCTGGCACAGGAAAATACCGATTTTACAAGCAAGGATGACAATCAGCTAAATGGCGGTCTGACCCCAGGAAACACGACATGGACGATTGCCGGCATTGCCGCGCAGTCCATGGGCATTCCGCTCAATATCGGAAATAGCGAGTATAATCGAAATTTTGAAGAACAGTCACAGTTTCTTCCGTCTGTGAAAAGTCTGGGCGACATATTAAAAGAAGAAGGATATCATAATTATTTTATGTGCGGTTCGGACGGCGCTTTTGCCGGAAGAAAGAATTATTATGAACAGCACGGAGATTATAAAGTGCTCGACTACTATCAGGCAATCAAAGACGGGATCATCGACAAAGATTACTATGAGTGGTGGGGATATGAAGACGATAAATTATTCAAATACGCTGAAAAAGAACTAGGAGAAATCTCGAAACAGGATGAACCATTCAACTTCACCATGCTGACCGTTGACACACATTTCCAGAACGGATATAAATGCAAGGATTGCCCGGACAAATTCGACCAGCAGTATGAAAATGTCGTGAACTGTTCGGATCATAAAGTAGCGGAATTTGTCAAATGGTGTCAGAAACAGGATTTTTATAAGGACACCACGATCGTGATTTCAGGAGATCATTTAAGCATGGACGGCATGGTTCCAGAAAACATTGATGACGACTATCAGCGAAGAACATACTTCACAGTGATCAATGGCCCGGAATATACGCTCAACCGTACAAGAAGTTATTCGACCATGGACATTTATCCAACCATTCTTGAATCGCTTGGCGCAACGATCGACGGACACCGCCTCGGGTTAGGAACATCCCTTTATTCGAACGTACCGACTTTGATCGAAGTGTTAGGCTATGACGAACTCAATAAACAAATGGGATATAAATCCACCTTCTATGAAGAAGTGATCCTGAACGGCGATGAAGGAAAAATACCGACCAAGACCGACGAGCAGGAAGATCCTGAGGAACAGGAAAACACAGAACCTGTGCAGGCCCCCACGGCCCAGCAGTACCAGGCACACCGCGAAAGCTTTTCCGACACCGATTATATCTGGACACCATCGTATTCGGAACCAGCAGCCAATCCGGGAAATAATTCGAGCACAGGAGGAACAACCGTTCCGGAAACTCCAGTGAACCCGGCACCGGAAACACCATCTGACCCGGGAACAGGCGGAGGAACCACTGATCCAGGCACAGGTGGCGGGACAACGACACCAGATACACCAACCGACCCGGGAACAGGTGGAGGAACGACCGATCCGGGAACAGGCGGAGGAACCACTGATCCAGGCACAGGTGGCGGGACAACGACACCAGATACACCAACCGATCCAGGCACCGGAGGCGGAACGACCGACCCGGGAACAAATGGAGGAACCACAGGCGATGCTGCCGCCACACAAAACAATGGATAAAATGAGACAGGAATATTTTCTGTCTTTTTTTGTTCATGAACGCCGTTTCTCAAAAAGAAGTTTGCTATAGTTAGAAAGGCAGGGAGAGATAGTATATGAAAAGATTTTTTGCAAAACTATGTGTGCTGAGCATGGCTGCTTTATGTATCCTTGCCGGGTGCTCGAACGAGAAGGAAAAGGCAGACACTTCCAAAAAGGAGCAGCCGGCAGGAAAAGAAAGTTCGATGGAAACGATCGGCGTTTCCCGCTTATCGACCACAAACAATCGTGTTGTCGATGAAAACGGCAATCCGTATGTCATCAGAGGAATTTCGACACATGGAATAGCCTGGTTCCCGGAAATCATCAATGAGAAAAGTTTTTCGCAGTTCAAAGAGGATTTTGGGCTCAATACTGTACGTCTTGCCATGTATACGGCCGAATCAGGCGGATACTGTACGGACGGAGACCAGAAAAAGCTGGAAGAGCAGATCGATCAAGGCGTAGAGCTTTGCCGGAAACTCAATATGTATTGCGTGATCGACTGGCATATTCTTTCGGATCAGGATCCTCTGGACCATCTTCCGCAGGCAGAAACCTTTTTCGAAAAAATGGCAAAGAAATATGGAAAGATCCCCAATGTGATCTTTGAGATCTGCAATGAGCCAAACGGAAACACGACCTGGGAACAGGTGAGCGAATATGCCAATACGATCATTCCGATCATCCGGGAACATTCTCAAAATCTTATTCTGGTCGGAACGCCCAATTGGTCGCAGGACATCGATCAGGCTGCAAAAGCGCCTCTGGATCATGAAAACATTGCCTATACGCTCCATTTTTATGCCGCTACCCATAAAGACGATCTTTGGGCAAAATACGAGTCTGTCGTCAACAAGATCCCGATCGTCGTGAGCGAATTCGGAATATGCGACGCCAGCGGAAACGGAACGATCGATGAGGAAAGTGCCAATGCGTGGATGAAACTGCTCGATCAGTACGATACAGGACGGATCCTGTGGAACGCTTCGAACAAAGACGAATCGTCCTCGATCTTCAAACCAGGAACCGATCTGACCAGCTGGACATTGAATGATCTCTCAGCATCCGGAAAGTGGCTTCTGGCACAAAACAAAGAGCAGACAAACAAAACCGGGACCGAAAAAGAACAGGCAGAACACGCACAGAAAAAAACAGAGCAGGCAAAAGAAGTCACGCTCCAGATCGATCAAACGAATGACTGGCCTGAAAATGAAAAACAATTCGTACAGCTCAATGGAACCGTAACCAATCACACATCTTCCACGATCCGTTCCTGGCAGTTCCGTCTCGCTTTTCCTGAACCAGTCCACATTTCCGATCATTGGAACTGCGAAGCCGAACAGACCGATGAAAAGACGATCGTGATCCGCAATGTCGACTACAACGGGAAGCTGGAAAGCAAAAAAAGCACGACAGATGTGGGACTGATCGTATCGTCCGGCAGCAAAGTGGAGATCAACCATATTGCGATAGAGTAAATCATTTTTAAACGATTTTGGAAAAAATGAATCAAAATTGTAAAGTTTGTATAATAAGTACAAAAACATTAATACAATTACGTTAAAAAATGGAATAAATGAATGAAATATAAGAAGATTATGTTGATGTTTTTTAACGAAACAAGTATAGTATTTGTATTGACGAGGAGAACTTGTCAAAGTGGGAAAGGACACGATTCTTCCCGCAGTCACACAGTACATAAAATAGAAAGGTAGATTAAGAACATGAACATGAAAAAACTCGCAGGCGCATTCCTTGCAGCAACTATGCTGTTCGGTGCCGCTCCTGTTTTCGCAGCTGATGACAGCAGTTCAACACCAAGCGATGTTGAAAAGCCAACATTGGACTACCCAGTTGCTGGCGCGCCAGATGCTACTACGGATCTGACAGTAGACGGAGAAAAAGTTGATATCGTAAAAGACGCATTGGATGAAGAAACTTTGAAAGAAGTGGATACAGACAAGAAAGTTCTCGATATCCTGGCTGACGCTGGATACAAAGCACCTGCAGGCGCAACAGTCGTTGTGGTTGGTGCGGACTACGATGCAAAAGTTGATGGAGAAGATATCGATCTGAAAGGCAAAGTAGAACTTGCTTTCGATATGACAGGAACTGAATTCAAAGCCGGAGAACCAGTTTATGTACTGCATAAAATGGCAAACGGAGAATGGGAAGTTATCGCTTCTTATGTAAACTCCAAAGGCGAAGTTGTTGTTGAACTGAACGGACTTTCTCCAGTAGTCATTGCGAAAGTAATGTCTAACGGCGAAGTTGTTAAAGTAGACTACACTGCTCCAGCTGCAGCTGCTACAACAACAAAAACAAACACAACTAAGAAATCCCCTAACACTGGATTCTAAGATTTAAACAAACAAAACTCGATCAAAAAGTATTTAATTGATGTACTTGTGTGAATGTCTAGGCATGAAGAAGGCCGGAGAGCAGCTTGCTTGCTGTGCTCCGGTCTTTTCACTAAAAGAAGGGGGAAATTATGGTTCGCTTAAAAAAAATAATCATAGGCATCCTGTCGGTCCTGATTCTTCTGAATCTGTCGATCGTGGGAGGCGTATGGTATCTGCGTTCGAAAGGAAACGAAAATATTCGCAGCCAGAACCAGACAAACCGGGAAGGATATTATGTAACCTATCAAGGGAAAGAATATAAATACAATGACGATATGATCAATATTCTGCTGGTCGGGATCGATAAACGTGGAAATATCGAAGAAGAAGTGCAGGGAATACAGGGACTGGCTGATACGGTCATCCTGGTCAGTCTCGACACCACAAACAATACGCTTTACATGACCGCGATCCCGCGCGATACGATGACCGAAATCCGTCAGACCGATACGGAAGGAAATTTTGTGCAGACGACAAAAGACAAGCTCACCCTGCAGTACGGATACGGAAAAGATGCGCAGGAAAGCAATGAGCTGATGGTCACGACCGTATCGAATCTCATGCGCAATCTGCCAATCCAGCGCTACTGCACCATCAATATGGACGCCATTCCTATTTTGAACGATACGATCGGCGGCGTCGATGTGACAGCGCTCGAAACCGTACAGACATCTGCAGGAACGGTCTACTTCACCGAAGGAGAGAACGTGCATCTGACAGGCGATGAGGCCCGCAAATACATCCAGGTCCGCGATGTCAGCCAGATCGGCAGTGCCATGGGACGGCTCAACCGCCAGAAGCAGTATATCAACGCGTTTTATTCGCAGGCCATCCAGGCTGTCAAGCAGGATCTCGGACTGCCGCTCGGTTTATATAATGCCCTGCAGCCGTACATGGTAACCAACCTGACTCTGGAAGATGTCACCTATTTAGGAACCGAAATGCTCAATATGAATTTCAATCCCGATCAGCTGACACAAATTCCCGGCGAAGCCGTATACGACGAAAACTATAAAGGCGGGCGCACCGTGTTCAATGTAGACGAAGACGCGCTGCAGAAATGGATCATGGACACCTATTATATAGAAGCAGGAACCGATCAGGAACAGCAGTAAAGAAAGAGGAGAAACAGGACAATGAAAAAGAAAAAAGGATTGCGGTTTTTAACTTTAGGACTCATCGCATTCGCCTTAGTGCTCAGCGGATGCAATTCGAAAGAAAAAGAAGTCGGAAAAGCGCAGGAAGAATACACCAAAGTGCAGGAGGAAGTCGTTCAGAATGCAGACGATCCGATGGCAAAAAAGGTCGATTTTGCCGAACTCGACAGCATCAACCCCGACGTGATCGGCTGGATCTATATCCCGAACACGTCCATCGACTATCCGATCATGCAAAGCGAGGACGACGAGAAATACCTGACCACCACGCTGCGAGGAGAAACGAACGAAACCGGCTCCATCTATACGGAAAAATACAATGCCAGGGATTTCAGCGATCCGGTAACTATCATGTATGGACATACGGTCTTTTCAGACGACAAATCGTATGATGCCATGTTCTCCGACCTGCAGAAATACAAAGAGGAATCCTTCATGCAGGAAAATCCGTATATCTACGTGTATACACCGGAAAAAACGATCAAGTACCAGATCTTTTCCTGCGTGACCTTTGACGACCGCTATATCCTCGGAAATTACCAGTTCCGCGATCCGGAAGACTTCCAGAACTATGTGGACGAGCTCCGGAACACGCCAGGCGCCATCGTGAACCGCGATCTGAACATCACCACCGATTCCAAAGTGCTCACCCTGTCGACGTGTGTAGGGATCGGCGCAGACCAGCGCTGGCTCGTGAACGCGATCGAAGTAGAAGAACAGCCCGCTTAACAAATTGCCGTGCAGACAGCACGGTTTTTTCATTGCAGGAAATAGAAAACTTCCTGAAAAGTTCAGAATTAATATGATACAATGAACCCATGGAAAACTATTTAAGCACTTTGAATACACAGCAGCTCGAAGCCGTAACGACTACCGAAGGCTTTGTGCGCGTCATAGCCGGCGCCGGATCCGGAAAGACACGCGCCCTGTCGCACCGCTTCGCCTATCTGGTCAATGAGCTCGGCATCATGCCCGGAAGCATTTTGTGCGTCACCTTCACGAACAAGTCAGCCAACGAAATGAGACAGCGCATCCATAATCTGACCGGCGACAACGACACCGGCTTCATTTCCACATTTCACGGCTTCTGCAACACGATCCTGCTCGAGGAATCCTATGCCATCTCGTATCCGAAAAACTTCATCGTCCTCGACAATGCGGATATCGACGAAATGCTCCGGATCATTTATGAAGAGCGCAATCTGACACTGCGCCACATGACCTTTTCGAAAGCACGCGACATGATCGAGATCATGAAGCTCGCGGAACGTCCCGACTACTATCTGGACCTGATCCATATGAGCGTGCAGCAGCTCAAGGAAAAGTATCTGCGCGCCCATGATCCGCGCGACATCATCTTCTATGGATATCTGTACCAGGAAAAGAAATGCTTCGGGCTCGACTACAATGACCTCATCATCCTGACCCTGCACATTTTTGACGAGCATGAGGACATCAAGCAGAAATGGCAGGAAAAGCTCGAATACATCATGATCGACGAGTTCCAGGACATCGACGACCTTCAGTACAAGCTCATGAAATGCCTGTGCGGCTTTCACAAGAACCTCTTTATCGTCGGCGATCCCGATCAGACCATCTATACGTGGCGCGGCGCACGCATCCGCTATCTGATCGACTTCGATAACGATTTTCCAAACGTCCGGACGATCATGATGCCAAAAAACTACCGCTCCACCCCCGAGATCCTCCATGCCGCCAATTCGCTGATCGCAAACAACGAACAGCGGATCAAAAAGGATCTGGTTCCCGTAAAAGAACACGGACCGATGGTCCGGTGCCATGAAGCCAGGACCGAAGCCGAGGAAGCCCAATGGGTATGCGAACAGATCAAAGCACTCAGCAAGCAGGGAATCGAATACCGGGATATCGCCATCCTGTACCGCGCCCATTACATCACCCGCAGCATAGAAGATGTGTTCATCAAGGAGGAAATGCCCTATACGATCTATTCGGGGATCCAGTTTTACGCCCGGAAGGAAATCAAGGACACCTTGTCGTATCTGCGCATGATCGTATTCAAGGACGACCTCTCGTTCATCCGCACCGTCAACACCCCGAAAAGAAACATAGGAGAGCGGCGGATGAAATTTCTGAAGAACTATGCCAACGAGAACAATATCACGCTCTATGACACTTTAAAGCTCCATCTCGAAGACGAACTGTTCAGGACAACACAGGCCAAACAGTATGTCGAGCTCATCGAACAGTTTGCGCAGGAATACGAAGGACGGCAGGTCAGCGAAGTGCTTACCGCCATGCTCGATCAGAGCGGATACGAGAAAATGCTCCGCACCGAAGGCAGTCAGGAACGGCTCGACAATCTGGCCGAGCTCAAACAGTCCATACTCGATTACGAGATCAGCTGCGGAGAAGAAGCCGACCTCGAACACTATCTGTCTCATATCGCCCTCTTTACGAACGCCGACCTGGAAATGAAACACAACTCCGTCAAGCTCATGACCATCCATACCGCCAAAGGACTCGAATTCGACCATGTCTTTCTGATCGGCATGAACGAAGGCATGTTTCCGACCAAAAAAGTCAGTACCCTCGAAGCGATGGAAGAAGAAAGAAGGCTCGCTTTCGTCGCCATGACCCGGGCAAAAAAGAGCCTGTACCTCACCGAAGCCAACGGACGCAACTTCGACGGCTCCCCCAAGTATCCGAGCCGCTTCATCCTCGATATCGATCCCCGGTATATCGAATTCACCCCGCCAATGAGCGAAACGCTGATCGATGACGCCAGACAGTATATCGAGATCCATTCCAGATTTCTGAAGCTCAAAAACAGCATGCCCGAATTCAAGGAAGGCGATCTGGTCGAACATCCCGTCTTCGGAAAAGGAACGATCATCCAGACCGACCCCCTCAATATGATCCATACCATTCACTTCGACAAGCTGAAAACAGAACGGAAAATATCATACCGGGCAAAGCTGAAAAAGATCGGTGAAAACAGTTTATCGGAAATAATGAATTAAAGGAGAAATCAATATGAGCTTTTCAATTCGATTGAACACTGATGAAAGAAATTTAGCAGAAAGCTATGCTAAAATTCATGGAATCTCTTTAAGTGATGCATTCCGCAAAGCTCTCTTTGAAAAAATAGAAGATGAATTCGATCTGAAAATTGCAGAAGAAGCGATGCAGGAATATGAGGCATCCGGGCAAAAGAGTCGACCAATCACAGAATTGTGGAAAGAATTAGGATTATGATTTCTTATACGATGCACACAACTGCTGAATTTGATAAAGAAAAATCCTATAAATTCAAAAGCAATTCGTATTTTAGAAATGATGTATTTTGATATCACAAGATAAAAAGCGAGCCCTATCGATTGGCTACGATAGTGATTCGCTAGTTTGTAACCTCAGGGTTACCTTCGTCAAAAATATTCTATCATTTTTTTTGTGAGAAACACAAACAAAAATTATTCATAGTTTGAGCCAGAAAAATCGCAAACCACAAGATTCAAAAAACAGAGAAGATCGCATCACGTGATCTTCTCTGCTTTTCGTGTATTAGTCTGTTTCTTGCGCCGTCTCTGTCAGATCCGGACGCGTAACGAGATATTCCGGACTGTTGTTTTTGTAGTAGTCGAACAGATCCTGGTCATGCACCTCGAAATCGTATTTTGTCAGGTAGTAAACTAGACAGCCTTTCGATAAAGAGGAATCCGAACCGAGCGTTTCAGCGATCCTGTCCACATTCTCCTCGTAGTTGTTGGAAACAAGCACTGCAACAAAATAGCTTGGCTCGTCATCGTCGGTCGCGTACACCTCGTCCATGACACCCGGATTCTTGGCCGTAGCCAGCGCATTGATCAGACGCGTAGGAAGCGCCGTATCGTTGGTCGTAACAAGCGCCTCGTCCCCCTTGTAGGTCGCCTGATCCGCCATATACTGCTCCGCCGCTTCCTGCGCCGATTTGCCATCCTTCAAAGCCTGGAGCGCCTTTTTGGCCGCATCCTCGTTCTTGCACTGAATGATCTGGGCAACGCTCGGCTTGTACTGCTCCTCGATCGTATCCTGATCGTCCGTGAAGTATTTCTTCATCAGTTCCTGCGCCTGCACAGCCGGCAGGAGCACTTTCTCGATATATTCATCTTTCGATTCGTAGCCAAGCGTCTTCAGCTGCTTTTCCGAATCCGGATTCGCCTTGACAATTTCATCGAACTGTTCCTGCGCCTGTTTTTTCATCTCGTCCGTCGCCGGAACTTCCTTTTCATAAATGATCGACTGCGCCTGCTGGATGACCAGCGCCGGCCCGTTGCTTTTTTTGACCATCGTATACTCGTCGCCCTTCGTGTACGTCGTATCGCCGATCGTCATCAGTTTTTCGCTTTCATCGTTGACCTGCGTCGTATGGGCCGTGCACCCCGTGAGCAGCAGGGCACTCAGCACGAACAAAGGAGCCTTCCTATTCATTTTCAGTTTCTCCTTTCTGGGCAGCCATGTAGTTTTCAAGCTTTGTCTGCACCGCCTTGTCTTCAAATGTGACATCCAGCTTTTTGGCCGCATCCTCCAGCACAGTGACCTCAAGACCCGGTACATCGTTCATGATCGCGTACAGGAAGGAATCCTGCACATCCGAATCCTTCGATTTATGGATCGTATCCAGATCGGTCGTATCCACATGCACCTTGTACAGGGAAATGACACCCGTCGACTCGTTCTGCACTTCGATCCAGTCGCTCGTTTCGCCCTCGTTGAGTGCCAGCGCCGCCGAAAGCAGATCCGCGCCAAGACCCGTCGTGCTCGCCGTCGAAGACGCGTCGATATAGCCGAACACGCCATCCTTGGCCGCCGTATCCGCATCTTCCGAGAACGCCGTCGCCGCATCCGCGAACGTGCCCGATTCGATCGCCTTGTCAATATTGTCCCGTTTCTTCGTCTCTTCTTCCGTCAGGTTCTTCGGATCGGCCGCCTCCATCTTGATGAGGCTGACCACACGCGCCTTCGAATCCTTCATCTTGTCCTTGAGCTCGTCAAAATGCGCATCCACATATTCCTTGTTGAGCGCCTTCTGCTGCACCGTCATCAGGCAGTAGTCATACAGCTTGTCATAGCTGTCGAAACCGTATGAAGCCAGCTCAGCCGTGATCGCATCCCGGTACGCCTCGCTGCTCTGCGAAGAAACCCGCGAACGGATCGTGTTCTCCAGCTTTTTGGCCTCCTCTTCCATTTCTTTCGTTGTCGTAACACTTTGACCAACCACCGCGTTGCGATACATGTTGTAGATCAGATCGCCATCGAATGGTTTATAGTCCTCGTACAATTCGTCTGCCGTGATGTCTGTATCCGCGATAACAGCCAGCACATCCTTGCCGCCGCTCGACTTTGCCGACACATTATCTTTATTGGAATCAACAATAAAATAGCCGACAAACGCAATGATAATGACAGCAATCAGGATCACGAACCAATTGTCTTTGATCAAGTCTGACATATAGACCTCCTTGTTAAAATTTCCATACAATTATAAGAGATTTCCCCTTAAAAAGCAATTAGCCATCCATATCGTATGCATTGAGATTTATTCTTATATTTGGTATGATAAAACTCGTGAAAAGAGGTATCAAATATGCCGAGATTAGTAATTAAAGATCTGCACGTCAAAGTTGACGAGAAAGAAATATTAAAAGGGATCGACCTCGAAGTCGACTCCAATGAACGCCACGCACTGATGGGGCCGAACGGAAACGGAAAAAGCACCCTGCTGGCAGCCATCATGGGCAACCCCCGGTTCGAAGTGACACAAGGAAGCATCACCTATGATGACAAGGATGTCCTGGCCATGAGCGTCGATGAACGCAGCCGGCTCGGGATCTTTTTAGGAATGCAGTACCCGAGCGAAGTGCCAGGCGTCACCAACTCCGACTTCCTGCGCACCGCCATCAACGCAAGAAGCGAAAAACCGATCTCTTTGTTCAAGTTCATCAAGGAAATGGACAAAGCCATCAAGACACTCCAAATGAAGCCGGACCTCGCGCACCGCTTCTTGAACGACGGCTTTTCCGGCGGCGAAAAGAAACGCAATGAGATCGTTCAGATGATGCTGCTCAAGCCGACCCTGGCCATGCTCGACGAGATCGACTCCGGGCTCGACGTCGACGCCCTGCGCATCGTAGCCGACGCCATCGACCAGTGCCAGAAGGAAACAGGCATGGGCATGATCGTCGTATCCCACTACGCCAGGTTCCTCGACTATATCCGGCCGACCCACGCCCACATCCTGATCGACGGAAAGATCGTCGTGTCAGGCGGCGCCGAACTGGTCGAAAAGATCGACCATGAAGGATACGACTGGATCGAAAAGGAATACAACGTCAAGGCCGCACACGAAGAAAAGAAGGAAAGACCAATCACATTAGGCAGCTGCGGAGCGAAAAGGAGCTAAGCCATGGAACGGATTTATGAAGACGTTTTTCAGGATGCCTTCGACCTGGAAGATCACTGCCGCATCCTTGCCGTGCCCCGCTCGAAAGGCTCGCTGCACATCACAGTAAGCGAAGCCGGACACAAGGAAATCGATCTGGAAGTCATGGAAAGCACACAGCTGCACCTTTTCATCCACAACAAGGCCGACGGAAAAGTCGTGCTGCATATGAAAGGAAAGATCATGGCCGGCGCCAGCGCCCGGATCGCGCTGCTCGACCTCGAAGACCAGCCCTTTGAATTTGATCAGCACATCGACCTGAAGGAAGAAGGCGCGTCGATCGACAATTCCACCGCCCAGCTCGTGAAGTCGGCATTCAAAAAAGGAAACATCGAGATCAGGCATGAAAAAGCGCACACCAGCGGTCACATGCACAACTTCGCCGTCCTGTTCGACCACGCCAAATACGAAATGGTCGCCAACGGCAATATATTAAAAGGCGCCTTCGATTCGGCGTCGCATCAGGAAACACGCGTCCTGACCCTGGGAAAAGATCATGAGACCAAGGTCATCCCGCTGCTTCTCATCGATGAAAACGACGTCAAGGCAAGCCACGCCCTGACCATCGGCGAGCCTGACGAAAACCAGCTTTATTACCTGCAGTCGCGCGGACTGAGCAAGGAAACAGCGCTCGGGCTGCTGAGCGTAGGCTATTTCATGCCAGTCATCCGCCAGATCGAAAACGAAGACCTCAGAGAACAGCTGAGAGAAGAAATGGAAAGAAAGGTCGGAATTTATGGACATTAAAGAAAATATCGAAAAGATCCGCGAAGATTTCCCGATCCTGAAACGCGAAATGAGCGGACATCCACTCGTCTATCTCGACAACTGCGCCACCACCCTCAAACCGAAAAAGATGATCGACGCCGTTGTCCATTACTATACATATCTTGGCGCCAACGCGCACCGGGGCGACTATGAAATGAGTGCCCAGGTCGACTACGCCTATGAAAACGCCCGCAAAACCACACAGGAATTCATTCACGCCAGACGTCCGGAAGAAATCGTGTTTACTTCCGGATCGACCGAAAGCCTGAACATCCTGGCCATGGCCATCACCAACCAGTGGCTGCATGAAGGCGATGTCGTGCTCTCGACCGTCGCTGAGCATGCCTCCAGCGTGCTGCCGTGGATCGAAGCCGGCAAATCGAAAAATGTAAAGATCGAATACATCCCCCTGGACGAAAAGGGAAGGGTGACCATCGAAAACTTTAAAAAGGCGCTCCACGACAAAGTAAAGATCGTGGCTCTCGCCCAGGTATCCAATGTGCTCGGCTATGAAGCGCCAGTCAAAGAAATCTGCCGGATCGCCCACGAGCGCGGCATCAAGGTCGTCGTGGACGGCGCCCAGTCTGTCGCCCATCTTCCGGTCGACGTGCAGGAACTCGACTGCGACTTCTTCTGCTTTTCGGGACATAAAATGTGCGGTCCGACCGGCATCGGCGTGCTGTACGGAAAGTTCGATCTGCTCGAAGCCCTGACCCCTGTCTATTTCGGCGGAGAATCCAATGCCCGCTTCAACAAGTGCGGCAAGGTTTCCCTCAAGAAGACCCCGCTCAAGTACGAGAGCGGCACCCAGCCGATCGAAGGAGCCCTCGGCATGGCCGCCGCCATGAAGTACATCAATACGATCGGCAAGGAACAGATCCACCAGTACGAGATCGAGCTCAAAGACTACTTCCTTGAAAAGATCAAAGGAGTCGGCAAGGTGAAGATCTACAACGAGGATGCCCACAGCGGCATCATCACATTCAACGTATACGACGACGGCAAGCTTATCTTCCCGCAGGACGTGGCCAGCTTCCTCAATACAAAAGGGATCGCGGTCCGCAGCGGCGAACATTGCGCCAAACTGCTCGGCGACGTGCTCAAGGTGCCCGGAACATGCCGCGCCAGCGTATACTTTTACAATACGTTCGAGGAAATCGACAAATTTGTCGACGCTTTGAAGGAAGCCTCCTTCGAGACATGTCTCGACATATTCTTTTAAAGGAGGAATAAATATGGCATCAAATATCGATGGAGCCATGCTCCGGGATATTATCATGGATCACTATCAGTATCCGCGAAACAAGCGCGAGCTTTCCAGCGATCCTGAATACAAATCAAAACATATGGCCAGCGACTCATGCATTGACGACATTACCGTGCAGGCAAAATTCAAGGACGGCACGATCGAGGATGTCGCTTTCGACGGCGTCGCCTGCGCCATCTCGACAAGCGCCACCGACATCATGTCCGAGCTTGTCAAGGACAAGACCCTGGAAGAAGCCCAGGAAATCATCGACAACTACATGGCCATGGTCGATGAAAAGGAATACGACGAGGACCTGCTCGAGGAAGCCATCGCCTTCCAGAACGTCGGGCGGCAGGCCAACCGCATCAAATGCGCCACGATCGGCTGGAACGCCCTGCAGGAACTCATCGACAACGAGAAAAAGGAGGAAAACAATGGATAGCAGAAAAGACATTCCCGTATCCTCCGAATATGAATACGGCTTTCACGACAAGGACGTGTCCGTCTTCAAGACAAACAAAGGACTGAGCGAGGAAACTGTCCGCGAGATCTCGAAAATTAAAAAAGAGCCGGAATGGATGCTCGACCTGCGCCTGAAAGCGTATCATTCGTTCGAAGAACAGAAAAACCCGTCATGGGGACCGGATCTTTCCGAGATCGATTTCGATGACTACACGTATTACATCAAACCAAGCGACAAACAGGAAAAGTCCTGGGACGAAGTGCCTGAAACGATCCGCGACACGTTCGAAAGGCTCGGCATCCCCGAAGCCGAACAGAAATTCCTGGCCGGCGTGTCGACCCAGTACGAATCCGAGGTCGTCTATCACAATATGCTGGCCGAAGTCGAGGAAAAAGGCGTTATCTTCCTCGACACCGATTCGGCCCTGCGCGAACATCCCGAGCTCGTAAAAAAGTATTTCGGCAAGCTCGTGCCGTATTCGGACAACAAATACGCCGCCCTGAACACGGCCGTATGGTCGGGAGGATCCTTTATTTACGTGCCGAAAGGAGTCCGGCTCGAAAAGCCGCTGCAATCCTATTTCCGCATCAACTCCATGCAGATGGGCCAGTTCGAACGCACCCTCATCATCGTCGATGAAGGCGCCGACGTCCACTATGTCGAAGGCTGCACTGCGCCGACGTATTCGAAAGACTCGCTCCATGCCGCAGTCGTGGAAATATTTGTCCATAAAAACGCGACATGCCGCTACTCGACCGTGCAGAACTGGTCCAGCAATATCCTGAACCTCGTTACCAAACGGGCCAAGGTATTCGAAAACGGCCATATGGAATGGATCGACGGCAATATCGGCAGCCACATCAATATGAAATACCCGGCCTGCATCCTGGCCGAACCGTACGCCAAAGGCACATGCATATCGATTGCCGTGGCCGGCAAGGACCAGAAACAGGATGCCGGCGCCAAGATGATCCATCTCGCGCCGCACACATCGAGCAATATCATTTCGAAATCGGTAGCGCGCAACGGCGGGGAAGTCAATTACCGCGGATGGGTCATCCACTCGAAAAATGCCGACTTCGCCAAAAGCAAGGTGGAATGCGACACCCTGATCCTTGACAAGCAGTCCCGTTCGGACACGATCCCGCTCAACAAGTCGTTTTCGAAAACGAGCCAGATCGAACATGAAGCGACCGTTTCCAACATTTCCGAAGAACAGCTGTTCTATCTGATGTCGCGCGGCCTGACCAGAGCCAAGGCGACCGAAATGATCGTCATGGGATTCCTCGAGCCGTTCACGCGCGAACTGCCTATGGAATATGCCGTCGAGCTCAACCAGCTCCTCAAGCTCGACATGAGCGACTCTATTGGATAGAAAAGCGCTGATCCAAAAACGGAAAAGCATACCGGACCGGTCCGAAAAAGAAAAGGCAATTGTTGAAAAGCTCTTGCCTTTTTTAAAAGGAAAGCGCTGCGCAGGCTATGTGGCCGTACGAGGAGAGGCCAGCATCATGAACGAGCATATTTCCTATGTGCCTAAAGTGATCGGGGAAACGGAAATGGTCTTCATGAAAGCAGAAAACCTGCAGCCAGGAACATTCGGCGTGCCCGAACCGTGCGGAACAGAAGCGATCGATCCGCAGCAAATCGATGTGATCGTCGTGCCGATGGTCGCCTTTATGAAAACATGGCGGATCGGTTACGGAAAAGGGTACTACGACCGCTATCTGCGCTCTTTCGACGGTCTGAAGATCGGGATCGCCTTCGATGAACAGGAAGTCGCAGACTATCTGCCTCATGAACATGACATTCCGATGGATCGGATCATCACCCCGACCCGCATAATCGAATAAGGTGAAAAAGGAAGCGCACCATGCGATAATGGACAAAAGAAACGGAGACAGGAATATGAGTGTAATAAAAAATATCCGTAAATTCTGGGAACGGTTCGAGGATGAGCAAGGCAGCCTCGAAAACGCTCTGCAGACAAAAGACTATCCGAAGATCAACGAGATCGTGGCCGGGCTCAACGAGGAAGCCAACGCCGTGAGCGGCTGCAGTTTCTTCGTGGAAGATGTCGATCAGGACTTCGAGCTGACCCTCGATCCCGGACCGAACAAGACAAGCCAGTATATCGCCCAGCGCATGAAGATCATGGCACCCGACAATGTAAAGAAAAACTGGCGCATCAACGACAGCCTCCAGCCGCTGTCCCAGAAAGCCATCGAAGCCGCTGTCCAGATCAAGGATGAAACGTATACGCTGGCCGATCTGTATGTGTTCTACGAGATCCATCCGCAGTCGCAGACGTTCGGCACGAAAATATACTGTCCGGGCTATCAGCTCATAGACAATGACGAATACACGAAGGAAATGAGCATGTATCTGCTCGAGCTGGCCATCGGGCAGACGGACTATGAAGCGTATATTTCCTCGGTCGAACCGCTGACTGCCCCTTTGGCCGACACGAAGGATTTCTGCCCGCTCGTTGATTTTTACTCCCTCATCCAGGAAACGATCGAGAAGGAGAAGTGGAAAGAGTATACGTCCCCGCTCGATATTTATTCGATCTATGAGCCGAACCAGGATTTCGCGCACGACTCGCTGCGCAAAGACATGAAGATCATCTTCACGACCCATCCGATGCTTGTCGAGGAAACGCTCGGAGAAAAGAACGATGTCCTGCTCGATCTGAAAGCCAAGGAAGGAGAGTACGGCTACGTGTACTATGCCAATCCGTTTTCAGGCAAGGACAACGCGCTGTTCCGCCAGGAACTGTCCCGGCAGCTTGACGAAACGCTGTCCAGGCTCAACCTGGGAAAGGTGATCGGCGGCGCGATGGGCAAAAGCTTTTCCTATATCGACTGGATCGTGTTCGATCCGGAAGGTTTCGAAAAAGCGTTCGAACAAATAAAAAAGCAGCTCGATCCCAAGGTCGAACTGCACTATGTCACGTTCCATGAATTCATGAATTAAGATCAGCGCATGCATTGAGCAGGCGCTCTTTTTTCTTTCCCGTATACGTCTGGTACGGGTCGTCAAGAAAGCGGGCCAGCACATCCGCGTCCTTGAGCAGCTCGCACATGGGCGAATCGATATCGTTCTTGTAGGAATGCTGGCCGATCATGTAGCCGATCTCGTCGATCTCCCGCATCTTGAACAGCTCGGTGCTCTCCAGATAATTATGGGCGTACAGCGAGGAAAGACGGGCATGATCTTTATGGGGACAGTTCTGCGTGTACTGCGCGAAATCATGCAGCAGGGCAGCGATCTTTGCCAGCTCGAGCGGCAGCCCTCTGGAAATCGCCAGAAGCGTGATACAGTTGTCCACGCCGGCCGTATGCGTGGAGGCGGCCGTGCGCAGAAGCTCGTTATTGATCTTGTGGTAAGCTCCGTACACATGATCCCGTACGTGATTGTAGCGTTCTAAAGACATAAGCAATATTCCTTTCCTGAAAGAAAAAGCGCATGAGATCTCATGCGCCTGCTGACATTCTGGTTTACTGTATTATATGAAGAGACTCATTAAGCAGCAGCCTGAATCACTGTTACTTTGCTGGCCTGCTGTCCGCGGTTGCTTTCGATTACATCGTAAGTGACAGTCTGGCCTTCTTCCAGGGTTTTATATCCGTCCGCATTAATTGAAGAATAATGAACGAAAATATCTTTTCCGTCTTCTCCAGTAATGAATCCGTACCCTTTCTCAGCATTAAACCATTTAACTTTTCCTGTGTTCATCAGTATAACCCCCCTGGATTCGCCTTGAACAACTCCGAGAAAGCCGCAGCGCACGTCAACTATACGCCGTCCATTCTCAGAACGATAAGGCTATCCCTATCGTAAGTATACGATTTCTATAACAAAGAGTCAAACAGAAATTAAAAAACGTTGGACAATTGCTATAGGGGAAATAACACAATTGGCGCAATCTATAGCACAAGTATAACACAAAACCAAAAAAACGAACAACTGCCGGTAACGGAATGCAAAGTAAAACAAAAAGATTTATAATAATAAAAACAGAGAAAATATAACAGGAGGTATTATTATGTTCATTGAAGATGAAGCCCTGCGCAATGCGGTGGCAAGAAATCTCAGAACGACACCGGAAGAGCTCACCCCCGAAAAAATGACCGAGCTTGTTCATCTGGAAGTTCCCGATATGGAGATCCGGTCGCTGGAAGGGCTGCAGTACGCGGAAAATCTCGAATATCTCGACGCGTCAGGCAACGCGCTGCAGACACTCGACCCGATCAAGGAGCTGCGCAATGTGCTCACGCTCGATGTTTCGAGCAACCAGCTGCGCGATATCCAGGCGCTGCACGGGTTCCGCCAGCTGAAGAAGCTGAACATTTCGCGAAATAATCTGTATACGATGGATGTTTCAAGCATTGCGGGAATGCTGCATCTCGAAGTGCTCGATCTGAAAAAGGCCAAGATCGATTCGCTGGAATATATCATTCACTGCAAAAAGCTCGAGCAGCTCAATATCAATACGGAAAACGGACCGTTCAACTATTCGATCCTCGGCACGTTGAAAAATCTGAAACGGCTCGATATGTCCGGGATGCGCCGCTTCGATATCGGCGATCTGACCTATCTGTCCACGCTGGAAAGCCTCAATCTTTCCACGAACCTCATGAGCGATATTTCTCCGCTGCTCGCCATGAAGAATCTGCGCGAGCTCAACGTGTCCAACTGTCCGTATCTGAGGGACTACACGATCCTCGAACAGTTCCCGTCGCTCAAAAAGCTCGACATGGACTTCAACTCGCCGCAAAGCTTCGATTTTCTGAAAAACCTGCCGCGCCTTGAAGAGCTGAGCATGGAACAGACCGGATTCCACGATCTGCGCCTGCTCAACCATATGGAACATCTGCGCGTGCTCAATGTGTCGAAAAACGAGCTGACCCACGTGCATCAGTTCACCAATGTGAAGCACCTCGAAACATTCAAGGCCGAGTTCTGCCAGCTGACCGATGTCGATTTCCTACGGGAAGCCCACGATCTCGAAAGCCTGGATCTGTTCACGAACCGGATCACGGACATCGCCGTGCTGAAAAACGATAAGAACATCGTCGATCTCAACGTAGGACGCAACCAGATCCGCGACATCTCGTGCCTGAAGGATATGAAAAACCTGGCCATCCTTTCGCTCGAAAACAACGATGTCCACGATATCTGGCCGCTCGAGAACCTCGAGAATCTTTGCATCATCGATCTCTACAACAATGTGATCTCGGATCTGAAGCCTCTTTCGAAGCTCGAATACGTATCGTATCTGCGCCTTGACCACAACGCGATCACGGACCTCAATCCGCTCTCGCATCTCAAGTATCTGCGCTCGCTGACCTTGAAGGCCAACTACATCACGGACGTCGCGCCGCTCAAAGATCTGAAGCTTCTTGAAGCGCTCCGGCTCGACGACAATCCGATCGTCGATACTTCGGTCCTGGAAAGCATGGAGTTTTACGACAAATTCACAGATTAAACCTCATTCGAGGTTTTTTCTTTTGCCGCCCGAAGAATTTCGTATTCGCATAGTGGTTTTCGTGAAAAGAATCATGAATTTGAGTATAATAGGAGCATGTCAAAACTCATGGAAACGATGCAGACAATAATAAAAAAAGAAATAAAGATCGCGAAAGAAACGGTGAATTACGGTGTGAAGGTGGCGCAGATCGTGCTCGAAAAGGAAGACACGTTCAATGAACCGCTGCGCCATAACGAAGAGGACGAAGAAAAATGAGCGGGCAGCCAAACAGGGAAACGAACCCGTCGAGCTGGAAGCGCCTCAAACAGATCGTCGGCATCCTGCATAAATATCATATCGAAAAGGGAATGAACCCTGTCAAGCTGCGGCTCATCCTCGAAGACCTCGGACCGACCTATGTCAAGATCGGACAGATCATGTCCACAAGACAGGATGTCTTTTCCAAACGATACTGCGACGAGCTGGTCAAGCTTCGCTCGAGCGTGACCCCGCTGCCATACGAAACGATCGTCGAAGTGCTCAAGCAGGAATATCATGAAGCGCCCGGCGAGCTTTTCGAGAGCATCGACGAGGTGCCGCTCGGCTCGGCATCCATTGCCCAGGTGCACAAGGCAGTCCTGAAAGACGGCCGTCCGGTCGTGCTCAAGGTGCAGCGGCCCGGGATCTACAAGGAAATGGAAGAAGATATCCGTCTGATCCGCAAGGCCGTAAAGCTTTTGAACTTGTCGGACGCCCTGACATCCGTCGTCGATATGAATACGGTCGTCGACGAATTCTGGACGACCGCAAAGCAGGAAATGGATTTCCATCACGAGGCGGCCTGCGCCAAGCGGTTCAAAAAAACCTATCAGGATGTAAAATACATCAACGCGCCCGAAATACTGGACGAATATACGACCCATCGCGTGCTGGCTATGGAGTATATCGGCGGCATCGAGATCGATGACACCGAACAGCTCGACAGACAAGGATACGACCGGGCGGAAATCAGCAAAAAGCTGGCATACAATTATATCGATCAGATCATCGAGGTCGGCTTTTTCCATGCCGATCCCCATTCGGGCAATCTGAGGATCGACAACGGCCAGATCGTATGGATCGATTTCGGCATGATGGGCGAGCTGAACAGCCGCGACCGCGACCTGATGAAACAAGGCGTCAAATCCATCGTCAACGAAAATACGCCGCTGCTTGTCGAAACGATACTGACGCTCGGCCTATGCAAAAGGGAGATCGATTATTCGAAATTCACGGTCGAGATGGACCGCTTCATGAACAAATATGTGAACATGTCGCTTGAAGAGATCGATCTGCCTGCGATGGTGCAGGATATGTTCACGATCTGCCATCAGTACGCGATCATGCTTCCCAAAGGCATCTCGATGCTGGCCAGATCGCTGGTCACGATCGAAGGCACGATGCGCGTCCTGGATCCGAAAGTCAATATCCTTTCCGTGCTTTCGTCTTATAAAAGCGAGCTGCTGCACATCAACTGGAACCGGAAGCTCAGATCCGTCGCGGTGCGCGGCGCCGAATCGTTCGAGGACATGCTCGATCTGCCGATCCAGGCAAAATATCTCATGGACGCCATCCAGAAAGGCCATGTGAAGGTCAATCTGAATCTGCTCGGTTCGGAAACGCCGCTTGCCAATCTGGACCGGATGATCAACCGTATTGTCGTGTGCATCCTGATCGCATCCCTGCTTCTAGGTTCGAGCATCCTGTGCACGACCGAGCTGAAGCCCGAATTTCTCGGCATACCGCTCATCGGCTTTTTCGGCTTCATGATCGCCTTTGCGATGAGCCTCTGGCTGTTTGTCAAGATGCTGTTCCTGCATCAGAAAAACAAGCCGTTCTAGGAAGGATAAGATACTTTGAAATCAAAAACAAAACAATTCGGCATTTCGGCTGCCGCGATCGTTCTGCTGGTCCTCGCGGACCAATGGACCAAATACATGGTGGCGGCCCGCATGAAGCTGCATGAATCGATCGAGATCATAAAAGACTTTTTTTACCTGACGTATGTGCAGAACACGGGCGCCGGCTTCAGCATCTTTGAAGGATACGGAAAAGTGTTTTTCGCCCTGCTGACCATCCTGGCGCTGACTGCGATCGTCTATTACTATTTTCATACAAAGGATCAGAAGGTCCGCTGGTGCCTGGTCGTGATCTTTGCCGGCGCGATCGGCAACTTTATCGACCGCATGACGCTCGGCTACGTCGTCGATTTTTTCAGCTTTTACTTTTTCGGCTGGGGATTTCCGGTATTTAATATTGCCGATATCTGCATCAGTGTCGGATTTGTCATGCTGATCATTTTCACTCTTATTGATGAGTACAAGGAGCAACAAAGATGGAAGAACAAAAAATAACAGTACAGGACAAGGGAGCGGGGGAGCGTCTGGACAAGGCGCTGTGCACGCTGCTCGATATTTCAAGAAAACGTTCAAAAGATCTGCTCGATCAGGAAAACGTCCTGGTCAACGACGTAAAAGAAAAGGCATCCTATAAGGTCAATGCAGGCGATGTCATTACCATACTCGATATGCCGACCGAAGAAATCGATGTCAGGCCCGAAAACATTCCGCTCGACATCGTATACGAGGACGAGGATATCCTCGTCATCAACAAGCCAAGAGGGATGGTCGTGCATCCGGCACCCGGCCATTATTCCGGCACCCTGGTCAATGCCCTGATGTATCACTGCAAAGATCTTTCCGGGATCAACGGGGTGATGCGTCCGGGGATCGTGCACCGGATCGACAAGGATACGAGCGGGCTCATCGTCGTATGCAAGAACGATGAAGCGCATGCCGCCCTGTCGGCCCAGCTGGCTGATAAAACGGCGCACCGCGAATATGTGGCCATTGTCCATCATCCGTTTTCCCATACGTTCGGCACGGTCAACGCGCCGATCGGGCGCGATGAAAGGAACCGGCAGAACATGGCCGTGACCGCAAAAAACTCGAAGGAAGCCGTCACCCATTTCGAAGTGCTCGAGAACTTTAAAAACTATGCCTATATCAAATGCACGCTCGAGACCGGCCGGACCCATCAGATCCGCGTGCATATGCAGTATATCGAGCATCCGATCGTCGGGGATCCGAAATACGGACCAAGAAAGACCCTGAAGACAGACGGCCAGCTGCTGCACGCGCGCGCACTCGAGCTCGTCCACCCGAAAACAAAGGAAAAAATGCGTTTCGAAGCCGAACCTCCGCAGATCTTCCAGGAGGTGCTGCACAAGCTCGAGACCGGAGAGCTCGAATGAAACGCGACCACGTACTGACATGGGATCAGTATTTCATGGCGGTGGCGCATTTGAGCGCCATGCGCAGCAAGGATCCGAATACGCAGGTGGGCGCGTGCATCGTCAATGCGCAGAAGCGGATCGTAGGACTTGGTTACAACGGCTTTCCGATGGGATGCGATGACGACGTGTATTCATGGGAGCGCGACGGCGACTATCTCGAAACAAAGTATCCGTATGTGGTGCATGCCGAGCTGAACGCGATCCTGAACAGTATCCAGAACCTGGCCGGCTGCACGCTGTACGTGTCGCTCTTTCCGTGCAATGAATGCGCGAAAGCCATCATTCAGTCCGGGATCGCCAGAGTGGTGTACGAGGACGATAAATACGACGGCACCCCGAACAATGTGGCCAGCAAGAAGATGTTCCATGACGCGCATGTCGAGCTTGTCCGTCTGCCGTATTCGCTCAAGGTGCGTGTGGAACCGATCGATCACGAGTAAAAAGATCAGGGAACTTTATTAAAGATCCCTGATCTTTTCTGTGTTCTTGAAATGCAGCTTGGCCACTTTGCCAAGCTCCTGCCATCCGAACTTGTCCACGAAGCGTGCGGCGCAGGCATCGACCTTGCCGGAAGCCCCCTTTTCAAAATGGAAATCGTATTTTTCCTCCATTTTGTCGAAGTACTCCAGGAACGTGCTGCGCGCAAGGACGCTCGCGCACGCCACCGCAAGGTATGCGCTTTCGGCTTTGGTCTGAAAGGTCAGCGTGCGCACGACCTCTTTCTCGTTTTTTAGATGCGCATAGTAGGTTGCCGGTCTTGCAAACTGATCGACCACGCATAATGCTGGCAGCTCGTATCCTTTCCTGATCAGATTCAGATACGCCTGGTTGTGAAGAACGGCCTTGATGCCGTTCATGTTGAATCGTTCGTGGACCCGGTTGTATTTTTCATTGCTGACGACAAGGATCGTATGAGGGCACAGCTTCTTGACGATCGGCGCGCATTCTCTGATCTTTTCGTCCGTCATCTTTTTGGAGTCGTCGATCCCTAGCGATTTCAGTTCGGCTGCGTCCTTTTCGTACACGATGCAGGCGCTCACGACGACCGGTCCGAAGTAGTCGCCGGTCCCGACCTCGTCGCTGCCCGCCTGCGGAAAGCTGGAAGCGGAAGAAGCGGAAGGCTTTTCATCGTTTTCCATGAAGGACAGATCCTTTCCCTGATAGACGACCTTGCCTGACTGGTAGGCTGTGATGGTCATATCGGTCAGCTTGATCTGAAAATACGTGTATGCGGGCTGTTCGACGCTTTTGGCGAGCGGTTCGATCCGTCTGCGCAGATCGTCGATCTGCTGTTTTGTCATTGTTTTTGTGATTGTTGCCATGTACCCATTATAGCTTTGCTTTACGTTGTTTGACAGATGTTTTACAATAAATTTATGTCTGTACAAATTATAGATCTGATCATCCTGGTCATGGGCCTGTCGATCCTGATCAGTGCATGGAAAAAAGGTTTTTTGAGACAGCTGACCGATCTGATCGCTCTGATCGCCTCGATCGGGCTGTCTGTTTATATCACGCGCCGCTATGCCCTCGATACGCAATGGCTGTTTTTTCTTTTTGCGGCAATGCGTTTCGTATTCGGGCTCATGCAGTCCGCCTTCCTGCCGCGAAAGCACAGCTTTCTTTCGCTGCTCGACCGGATCGCCGCCCTGCTTGCAGGCTGTGCGCGCATTTATGTGATCTGCGCCCTTTTGTTCTGGGCGTTGTCTTATATTCCTTCGGACTGGGCGGATACGCAGCAGTCTGTGATCTATCCGTATTTTAAGGAGGTTGATACGTATGTTCGACAAACAGCAGGCTTTTAAACGGCAGCTCGACCGCTCGGTGGACTATGCGGCCGTGCTCGATCAGATTGCTGATCACTGTTCATTTTCTCTTTCTGTCGAGGCCATCCGGCATGCCATGCCGCTTGAAAGCGTGCAGGCCGCGGCCCAGGAGCTCGCTTTCGTTCAGGAAGGCATGGAATATGTGCGCATCGGCAAAGATCTTTCCATGGGCGGGGTCAGCGATATCATGCCTTATGTGCAGTCGGCCCAGAAAAGTATCACGCTGCTGCCTGCCGAGCTCAATTCGATCGCGCTCTTTCTTTCGGCCGTAAATAACGTGTGCCATGCGTTCGAGGAGGAAAGGGAACCGCGGCTTTTCGAATACGCGTCCGTGATGGATCCGTGCGAAAAGCTGCGCCGACAGATCGAAGCCATGATCGATCTGAGCGGAAATATCAAGGAAAACGCGACCCCCGCCTTGTATGGAAAGATCCAGGGACTGCGCAATGCCAAAGCCGACCTTTCGGTTTTCGCACGGAATTTTACAAAAAAGAATTCGAACCGGCTCATGGATACGACCACGACAAGTTTTCAGGGACGGCTTTGCGTGCTGGCCAGGACGCAGGACAGGAACAGCTTTGGCGGCATGATCCACGGAACGAGCCAGAGCGGGATGGCAAGCTATGTGGAGCCGCGGGAATTCGTGACATGGAACAACCGCATCCAGACGCTGGAAATGGAGATCGAGGAGGAAAAGCGGCGCATCTGCCGCGAGCTGACGGCTCTTGTGAGCCAGCATGCGCTGGCGCTCGAAAGCGATATGGAGACGATGACCTTTCTCGATACGATCATGGCACGTGCCAAATGGGCGTACCGCAAAGACGGGTGCATCCCGAAATTCCAGACCCGCAATCACGCTTTCCGTTTTGAACAGGCAAGACATCCGCTGATCGATGAACAGAGCGTGGTGCCAAACGACTATGCCTGCACGAAGGATCAGTACTGTCTCATGGTCTCGGGACCGAACATGGGCGGAAAGACCGTGACCTTGAAAACGATCGGCCTGTTCGTCGTGCTCGCGCATGCCGGCTTTCCGGTCATTGCTCACGACGCGATCATGCCGTGGTACGATTCGATGTGGTTCGATATCGGCGACGATCAGTCGATCCAGAACAATTTATCCACTTTTTCTTCCCATATGTCGAAGATCGCCCGGATCTGCCAGGTGAGCGGCGAGCATACCTTTGTCCTGCTTGACGAGATCGGCAACGGGACCGATCCGCTCGAAGGGGCAAGCCTGGCCACGGCCATCCTGTCCCATCTCATTGACAGAAAGAGCACGATCATCACCTCGACCCATTACGATCAGGTCAAGGAATTCGGCAAGTCCGATCCGCACACTCTCGTTTCGAGCGTGGAATTCGATCTGGAAACGCTCAAGCCGACGTATAAATATCTGCCGGGCATTTCCCAGGGATCCTATGCGTTCGCGATCGCGGCCCAGCTGCACCTTGATCCAGGGATCATCGACAACGCGCGAACGATCAAAGAGGAAAATATGAAGGAGTCGCAGAAGGCTCTCGAACATCTTGAGCTGCTGCAGAAGCAGACGCTCAAAAAAGAAGAAAAATTCGATGCGCTCATCCAGCACGCCCATCAGATCCAGAAAGAGGCGGAGGCTGAAAAGCAGAAGTGGCAGAAGAAGAAAGAACAGCTTGAAGCGGATTACGAGCAGCAGCTTGAAGCGATGCTTGACGAAAAGCGCGAGGAAGCCCGCTCGATCCTGGCAAAGATGAAAGAGCATCCGGACGTGAAGGTGCATGAGCAGATCGAGTCGCTGCACGAGATCAATGCGCTCGGACCGGAAAAAAAGGCGGAGAAGGAAGCGAAGGAGACATTCAGAAAAGGCGATTATGTCCATATCGATTCCCTGAATTCGCATGGCGAGATCGTCGAGATCCGCAAGAAGCAGGCGACGGTCCTGACCAACGGCATGAAGGTCAATGTCAAGCTGAACGTGCTGACAAAGATGAAGCGGCCGAACGTGCAGAAAACTGCGCCGAAACCGACGCTCGAACGGGTCACGAAGCGTTTTCCGCTCGAGCTCAATATCATCGGGATGCGGGTCGAGGAAGGCCTGAATGCGCTGGACCGCTATCTGGATCAGGCCATCGTGCATAAAGCGATCTCGGTCCGTATCATTCACGGGATGGGGACCGGAAAGCTTCGCAAGGCCGTATGGGACGATCTGCGCAAGCGGAATACTGTAAAATCGTTCGAGTCGGCCGGACCGAGCGACGGAGGTCTTGGCGCGACGATCGTCACATTCAAATAAAAGGAAAAGAGGAAATATGGCCGTTTCAAAACATCTGCAGGACAAATTGTCTTTGCTGCCGGATCAGCCCGGCTGCTATATCATGAAAGACGAGAAGGGGAAGATCTTGTATGTGGGGAAAGCCAAGGTCCTCAAAAACAGGGTCCGTTCGTATTTCACGGGTGTCCACAACAACAAGACGACGCGGCTCGTATCGCATATCCGCGATTTCGAATACATCGTGACCGGGTCCGAAAAGGAGGCGCTGCTGCTCGAGATCAATCTGATCAAAAAGCACCGGCCGCCCTTTAATATCATGTTCATGGACGACAAAATGTATCCGTATATCGAGGTGAGCGGCGAGAAGGATTTTCAGGTGCGCATCTCGCGCAAGCCGAACAATAAAAAATCCCGGTATTTCGGTCCGTATCCTAGCTCGAGCTCCGCCTACGAGATGGTCAAGCTGGTCAATCAGATCTTTCCGATCCGCAAATGCCGCCATCTGGGCAGGCAGGAGTGCCTGTATTATCATATGCACCAGTGCCTGGCGCCTTGTGTAAGGGAAACGGATCCGAAGGTGCAGGCGGCCATCAAGAGCGATGTCGTCCGTTTCCTGAAAGGCGATATGGAAGATGTGCTGAAAAGCCTGCGCGCAAAAATGCAGGCTGCGGCCGAAGAGCTGCAGTTCGAAAGAGCGAAGGAGCTCAGAGACCAGATCCTGCATATCGAGCATATCAAGGAAAAGCAGTCGATCGATTTTTCGGACCGCACGTCCCGCGATGTGTTCGGCTATTACGAGGACAAAGGCTATATCAGCTTTTACGGGTTCTTTATCCGCGACGGCAAGCTGCTCGAGCGCACGCTTTCCATCACGCCGATCTATGAGGATGTGGAAGAGGCGTTCATCAGTTTTATCGTGCAGTACTATGCGTCCAACACGAAACCAAAGGAGATTCTTGTACCAAAGGGCACGGATATTCAGGCTCTTGAAAACGCATTGGATGTCAAGGTCCGTATCCCGGAACGCGGAGAAAAGAAGAAGCTGGTGGATCTGGTCGTGAAAAATGCCAGAGAAGCGCATGATCAGAAGTTCCAGCTGCTGTACAAGAAGGACAAGGAGCTCGATATGGCCATGCAGCATTTGTCGAGGATCATCGGCAGGTCGGTCCACACGATCGAAAGCTTCGACAACTCCCATATCCAGGGAACGAACAATGTGTCGGCGCTGGTCGTGTTCGAAGACGGGCGTCCGAACAAGGCCCAGTACCGGCATTATCAGCTGGGCGAATACCGCTCGGATATCGATTCGATGAAAGAGGTCGTATACCGGCGCTATTTCCGGCTGCTGCGCGAAGGCAAGCCGATGCCCGACGTGCTGATCGTCGATGGCGGCGCGGCCCAGATCAATGCGGCAAAAAGCGTGCGCGACGAGCTGATGCTCGATCTGCCGATCGCGGGGCTTGTCAAGGATGAGCGCCATTCGACAAGGGCGCTGATGCTCGAGGATCTCGAGGAAGTTCCGCTGAACAAGGAGGATCCGCTGTTTTTCATGCTGACAAGGCTTCAGGACGAGGTCCATCGTTTTGCCATCGATTATCACCGCAAGCTGCGAAGCAAAGGAATGACAAGATCGATCCTGGACGAGGTGAGCGGCATCGGGGATGTGCGCAAGAAAGAGATCATGAAGCATTTTAAATCGATGAAGGCGCTCAAGGAAGCCACGATAGAACAGATCGGGGAAGTGGTGCCGCTCGATGTGGCCAGACGCTTATACGACCGATTGCATCCGGCGGACTAGGTAAGGTATAATTTTGCTATGAAAATGGAAAAGAAAACGCTGGCCTACAGGCTCTCGCTCATCGCTCTTTGTTTCGTGGTGGCGGTGATCTGTCTGAAGCGGATGAACGAAACGTATGATCCTCTGGCCCGCTATCCGTATGCGGATGCGTCGAACCGGGAAAAAATACTGAACAATCTCAATGAAAAGGAAATTGATTATATGATCACGCAGCAGCTGCGTCCTGAGGAATATATGGAATTTATCGGGCTGCCGGATTTTTCGATCTACAATACGCTGTATTATACGCAGGCGAAGGACACGCAGAATACGTCGGATGAATATATCGTGAATTTCGTGAACAAATACCGCTCGCGCTTTTCGCTCGATTCGCTGAAAATGTATCTGACCAATTATTCCTATGCCGACCTGACTTCCTTTTTCGAAAACGAACAGGTGATGCATCAGAACATGCAGCTCGTGCAGGATCCGCGATACATGTACCTGGTCCTGAACCAGAACCGTTCGGTGTATCACTACGTGCCGGATGATCTGTACAGCCAGAACGGGGTGCTTGTAAAAAAGGAAGCGGCAGCCAGCCTGAAAAATATGTTCGATGATTTCAATAAGACGTTCGAGGGGCAGTGGCTTTCTGTGGAGGAAGGCTATCTGAACTACGAACAGGTGGTGACCAAATATCTGCAGGCGCAGGATGTGTTCGGGGACGATGTCGATGAATACATGCTTCCGGGCGGTTCGAACGAGCAGCAGCTCGGCTATACGGTAGCGTTCGAAGGACACAGCAAGTGGAACGAGGCAGTCGCAAAAGAGAAGTGCTATATCGATCATTATTACGGCATCGTCGAGGAGGAACTGGACGAAAACGAGAGGGAAAAGATCGAATGGATCAGGAACAACGCCTGGCGCTACGGCTTCACGGTCCGTTATCCGCAGGGCAAGGAAGCGGTGACCGCTCACTATTATCAGCCTTATCTTGTCCGCTATGTCGGCCGCGAACAGGCAAAAAGAATGTATGAGAACAATTTGACAATGGAGGAAATGGACTTTGGAAAGGAGCAGTCAAATGGATAAAAAAAGATACAAGGTCGTTGTCGTTTCGGATTCGCACGGCACTTCGCAGCTCGTCAAGGATATAGAAATGTGGAACGCGGATGCCGATCTTTTCATTCACTGCGGCGATCTCGAAGACGATCCGAACCTTTTCGACAAATGGATTTTCGTGCGCGGCAACAACGATTTTTTTCCTGGAGGAAATATGAAGGATGAACGGATCATCCGGATCGGGGAACACCGCATTTATGTGACCCATTCGCACCGATGCTCCTATGCCGGAAGAGAACGCCAGCTTTCACGCATCGCGCTGCAGAACGGCTGCGATATCGTGTGCTTCGGTCATACGCACTGTTCCGAGATCTGCCGGGAAAACGGGGTGCTGCTCGTCAATCCGGGAAGCACCTGGTCACCTCGCGACGGCAAGGAACCAAGCTATGCCATCCTGTATCTGGAAGGTCTGCAGACGGAGGCCGAACTTGTCTTCGAACCGGACTGGCCTTTGACCCCGAAAGAAGAGCCTGTCAGAAAACACCGGTTCTTTCATTTCTGATATGAAATACTTGTACACGACGATCGAAGGCCTGGATGATCTTCTCATCGAAGTCGAAGAGGGGAAACTGAGCGCAATTCGTTTTCGGGGCGATGAAAGCGCGCAGACCATCCGGGGCCAGGCCGATCCTGTGCTGCAGAAAACAGCACAATGGCTCGATGCGTATTTTGCCGGAAAAAGGCCAAAAAATGAAGTCATGGATGAGATCAGCGCCACGCCATTCCAGAAAAAAGTGTGGAGCGCGGCGTGCACGATCCCGTACGGAACCACATGGACGTATGAGCAGCTGGCCGCTCATCTGGGCATGAGCAAAGGCGCACGGGCAGTAGGAAACGCATTAGGGGCCAATCCGCTGTGCCTGCTCGTTCCATGTCATCGGGTCATCAGAAAGGATGGTTCGTATGCCGGATACAACGGCGGCATAGAGAATAAGAGGGCTTTGCTGGAATTTGAGAAAAAGACAGTTTTGAAGTAAAATTTCTGAAGGATGATAAGCTGATAGCATTTGCTATTGGCTTTTTTTCTGTAAAAGTAAATTAAAAAGCGATCGAAAAAGAGCACATGAAAGAATTCTGTACCTATTGTCTTTCGTTTATAAGATAAAGTGTTACAGATTTAAATTCATTTATTAATGGCGGTGCTGTTATAAATAATTCCATAGATTCCAGTCTCAAACTAAATAGTACTGGCTATGCATCTAAAATTAACTTGGAGATTTTTATTATGAGATCTAATTGGGCATCGGAAGCCGAATTGCAGATATCAGATAATCTTTTATCGACGTAATTATTATTGATCGTAGAAACACCAGAAATAATCGTGGTTAGATCCGTATCAAGTTCATTAGCTAAAACAGCAATGGTTTCCAATGTTGGAGAGGATTTTCCATTTTCAATTTTTGATAAATAAAAGGGTGTAATTTGTGCTTTTTCCGCTAATTCTTCTTGAGTTAACTTTAATTCTTTTCTTCTATTTCTTATTCTTGTTCCAATAAGTTTATAGTCAATAATTGTATGCAAATCCCATCCCTCCAATCTAATAGTAATCATAAATTAAATGATAAAATCATCACATAAACTAATGGAACATATTGAACCAATGGTTCAATAATGCTATTCTTTTTTTAGATAACTTGAAGGAGGAAAGAGATTGTGAGGAGGAAAGAGAGGATATGTTCGAAGTGCGGACAGAAATTATCTAAAGGTGATAAGTTTTGCGAAAAATGCGGAACACCAGTACAAGACCAAACAAACCCTGTTCCATGGAAAAAAATCGGAATTGTTGCGGGAATTGTCTTTTTAATCATTTTGATAATAGGATTGATTGCGCCGGATCAAGCTCAAACTTATGAATTGGAAGCTGATGAAATGGGCAAAATATTGTATGACCATGAAATAGCTAAGAAGCATTATGGTGATACCTACATTGTTCATGGATATTATTTCAACGATGATAAGGAGGATGAATTATCAAAAGAAAGCGATTTACATACTTTATATGCCGATATGGAAAATGATTATTTGACGGTTTTTAAAACAGAAGATGACAGCAAATTAAAAGATTTAGGTATGGGAAGCGAAGTGATCATAACTGGAGTTCTGAATGATGATGATGGTCTGGACATATTATACGTGGATCAGATCGAAGTAAAAAAGAAGAATAAAATAGATCAATCTAGCAATGATGCCGATGAAGAAAGCCAAAAAGAAAAGAAAGAAACTCAGTCAAGCGATGATACTGAGAAGGCTAAAAAAGAAAAGAAAGAAACCCAGTCAAGCAATAATACGGAGAAGGACAAAAAAGAAGAGAAAGAATCGCCATCAAATGATGATGTTATGGAAGGAAGCACAATTACAGTGGACGAATTATTAAATGATCCCGAAAAATACGCTGGGAAAAAAATGAAAATAAAAGGAATGATTCCCCAAGCATTATTTATGACTTCCGATGGCAGAGAGATTCCGGTTATTAATGACGATACTTTGCAAAAATGGGTCGAAATAAAAGGAGGAACCCCAAACTTTGGCGGATGCGCCGGAATTGTTACTGGAACGATCATTCTAGATAACGGAGTCCCTATTATTAATGCGAGCGCATATGAATCAATTGGCAGTACATATTCAGCTACAACGAATAATCCAATGGGCGATAACGATGCCTACGATTTTACAACATATATCGTAAATTATGATATGACAGTAAGACGTTCCTATTCATTGGACGAACCTAAAGTGGGATCTTTAAAAACAGGCGACATTGTAGATATCACAGACATTAAAGGTGGGTTATATGGAACCATATGGGGGAAAATAGGTCCGGATGCATGGGTATGTATTGAGGATGGGGATTATAACTATTTATCAGAGTATTAGGATAAAAAAGGTGAAATATGTTTTGTACAAAATGTGGGGAACAAATTAAAGACAATTCAAACTTTTGTCCTTTTTGTGGAAACAAAGTCGGAAATACGGATAAATTCCAGAAGCCAGAGAAAGAGTCAACTATTTTAAGCCATGATAACGCAAAAGATGAAAGCAATAAAAACCGTTCTTTTGGATCCTATGCAACAGAATCAATATATGAACAGCAACTTAAATTAAAAGCCGATAAAGAAGAGAAAGTAGATAATATTGAAGGCTTTATTGCAATCATTTTAGCTATTATCTGGATGGTAAAAAGCGGTATTACTTTACAATTCGATATTTTGACTGCATGCACCTGCATAGTTGTAGGTGCAATTGTTGAAATAGTTCTTATTCCGCTTGCGAAGATATATAAAAAAAATGCCGGAATATATAAAGCAAAAGATAAACTTGATAAATATCGAAGCATGAAAGGTACATGTGATGAACAAGTTTTGATACAAACCATTGAAATTGGATCGGTAATGGAGGAGAGACAAGGTAAAGGATTATTATATTTTCTAGTATGCGTTCTTATCATAATTATAATTTTTTCATTTTTGTAGAAAGATGCTTATTGATAATTGGAACTGTTATTTATATTTTAACTAAAATTGGTGTGTTTACACACGCTGGCCTGATCGTTAATCATGGAAATGATTTTATTTGCGGATATATATATTCAGTTATTTAGTTGCGTTTCTATATCAATTAATCTTAAGAAATAAAATCAGCATCGGATTTTTGCTATTAGCGATACTGATTGCATCGTGGTACTGGGAAATAATTTATCCAATTTTCGATAAAGAATCTATATCAGACTTTTATGATTTCATTGCATACATAATGGGCTTTACTTTGTATGCAGTTATTAATGAATTGAGAATATTCAAAATTGAATTAGTTAAAAGGAGAAACAAAATGTATTGTAAGAAATGTGGAAATGAGATAGAAGAAGGACAATTGTTTTGCTCATCTTGCGGTAATAGAATCAAGTCAACTTTTGAAGTAAAAAAGGAAGATAGTGATTCAAAAGAAATCAATGATTCTGATGGCGTATCAAAAGAAAAAGTTTTTGAAATACCTGCAAATGTATATATGAGCCGGCATATGAGAAACTTTAATACAATAGTTACTATAAAAAACAAAAATGTAAAAATAGAATCATTGAATTATACTTTCAAAAAAGGAAAGCCTGAAGTTATTAGATTTACTATTGATGAAATTGAAAGCATCAAATATAAAACATCTTTGGTTATGGATTGGATGACAAAGCTTCGTTTTTGTGCATCTGCGCTCTGTTTTCTATTAGGATTTGTGTTACCTCCAGCGTTCTTATTTGCTTTGCTTTTGTTGGGTATGAATTATTTCATGGCTATGGGAAGAACTTTGACAATTAAATTAAAAAGCGGAACAGAATTGAAGATTTTTTATAATTCTAAAAAGCAAACATATGAATTATTTGATGCATTGACTTGATCACGATATGAAATATCAATGTCTATATCCAGGAAGGGAAAGAGAAAATGAAAAAAATAATTAAATTGTTCATAGGATTTATGGTTATAAGTGCGATGATAGGTATCGTTTTGGCATCCTGTGATTCGAATGATTCACCAATAGATAAAACAAGTTCGATAAAAAAAATAGAGGAAATAACAGAAAAGGAAACTTTGGAAGATGAAGACATAATATCGTTTCACAAAGAAAGTGATGATTTGTCTTGGGAGGTCGTATATTCAGAAGAAAATGAATTTGTAAGAATATATGATGATAGAATTAATGATATTTTTATCAATATATATGGTTTTTCACCGTTTGAATCCGATTCTTATATAGGATATGATTTTGATGATAACTGCTTCAGGGTTTATTTTGATTATCCAGAATTGATAGAAGATGTTTACATACTTGATTATAATGTTCAAGAAGATGAATATACAGCTACACTCGTTGCGAAAGGACATTATTATTTTACGGATGAATATCTTCAAGAACTTGAAAAAAACCATTTAAAAGATATATTCAATGAAGATTTATATGCATTTAAAAAAGATTTAAAGAATAATGGAATCTCATATGAGGATATTGCTTCATTAACTTATTCAGATGTAAAATAGAAGGGCTTCATCGGTCTTTCATAGAGTTGACTAATAAACACATTAAACTGAGGAAGGGGTATATAAATGCCTTCCTTTTTTACTTTGACTAGGCGAAATTTATTCTGAAAAATAATATTATAGAATGGATGAATATGAATTCATATGATAGATTAGTAGTTGATGAAAATATGAATTTATAAATCTCTATATCTATATTAGAAAATATTTTAAAAGCGGGATCTATAATTATTTTCATAGATGAAAATGCATATGTTACAAAATTTGCAGCAAATGGAATTAATGCAAAAGCTGCTTAGATCATAGCAGATGTGCTGATCATAAAAAAAACTCTTATCAAGATCCTTGGTTTAAAGGACTTTGTAAGAGGTTCATAAAAAATAAGCAAAAAAAATGGCGTCCTTGGAGGGATTCGAACCCCCGACCGTGCGCTTAGAAGGCGCATGCTCTATCCAACTGAGCTACAAGGACAACAC
>ERZ778513.302-NODE-302-length-44049-cov-9.866186_pt1 | contig 44049 bp, 40 predicted proteins | sample MGYA00510345_ERZ778513 | MGnify/ENA primary metagenome ERZ778513 (study PRJEB29527, sample SAMN07138966) | mouse gut metagenome | material: feces | host: mouse | place: China:Nanjing | collected 2016-01-25 ... | reverse complement strand
CATCGCCTACGTTTATATTTCATGCGTAGTTGGTGGGATTAGTTTGCGCTATTTAACATCAGGATGCGGGATTCGGCTCCATCGCAGGCTAATTTTGCATTATAAATTCAATTAAGCAATGAATACCCACGGTCATATTGAGATGCTGAATGATTCGGGTGAGCGCGTCAAGGCGCTTGCTCCGATGATTGTGTCCGCAAGTCGGGCTACGGATATTCCGGCATTCTTTGCGCCGTGGTTTTTCGACCGGCTTGACAAGGGTTATTGTGTATGGAAGAATCCTTACAACGGCAAAGATTCTTATGTGAGCTTCGCTAACACACGCTTCGTTGTATTCTGGTCAAAGAATCCTGCGCCGCTAATTCCATTCTTACCAAGACTAATGGAGCGTGGAATCGGGTTCTACATCCAATATACTCTCAACGACTACGACGAAGAGGCATTGGAGCCGAATGTCCCGATATTATCCGATAGAATTGATACCTTCAAACGAATTGTTGACACCTACGGACTTGGCAGCATGGTCTGGAGATTCGACCCACTGATTTTAACCGAAGAAATTGGCATCAACGAACTACTTGGAAAGATTCAACACATTGCATATGAGTTGAATGGTTACACAGAGAAACTTGTGTTAAGCTTCGCCGATATTGCCGGATATAAGAAAGTTGGCGTCAACCTACGCAAAGCCGGAATCAATTACCGGGAATGGACTGAATCTGAAATGTTAGGATTTGCGGCCGAACTACACGGCTTGAATCTTCCGATGCAGTTGGCTACATGCGCTGAGAGAATCGACCTGTCACAATATGGCATAGAGCACAATCACTGCATAGACCCCGATTTAATCTCCCGACTTGCACCGGAAGACCCGGCACTCCAAATGTGGCTTTTCGGAGCCACGAAAGACAAAGGCCAACGCCAAGCCTGCGGTTGCATCCTCAGTAAAGACATCGGCCAATACAACACCTGCACTCACGGCTGCCTATATTGCTATGCAACAAACACACCGGCATCTGCAAAACTAAAATAATTATCGGCTGAACAATCGGAGGGGTTAAATTGTCTTTATAGATGTTTAATCATTTAACACCCCACCCAATATGAAAAATGCCCCAAGCCGGGACACGATTATTCTCTGGAGTGCTGTAATAGCCGGAATCGGACTTCTCGCTCTGCTCGTTCGTCACGCTGCCATCTACAAGTTTGGCACCGATGCTTTTACCGGAAATGTTCTTTTCGTTGTCATCTTCATTCTTCTCGTTGGCCTGTACCTCGGATTTCAATCCGTCATTGAAGGTTTTTCCCGCGCCATATCCAAATTCTTCCGCCGCAAGGAAACCGTTGTAATCGCCGAGACGACCTCCGGCGAGCAGATTGCTATACCTTCACCAATGGAATCTCAAATAATGGAATTTTCAACACAAGAGGATTCAGTCATTGACGATTCTGTAATGATTGCCGAAAATCCAGAACCGCTTACCATAATTGAGGATGTTGACATTGACGATGTCGTGTTTGCCAATCTTGAAGATAATATCCGTGAATATGGTAGCCTTGAAGAACGACGTGAGGCAAGAGGAAAATACCCCTATTTTGATTATTATCTCGGTGAATTCTACTATGATGAAGCATCGTTGGAGGATTTGTATAATGAATGGTATGAACTCCAGCCCAAGCATATCAAGAAAGAACTTGATTTAGGAATCCGCCGTGTACCTCGCATTGTGCCGGAAGTTGATGGTGAAGGATGCTTTGTAAGAATTGCAAGAGAGAACCGCATCAAGAAAGATGACGGTAAAATTCTGATTGAGGAATGGGAAGAGAATGTATATATCACAGCCGATGGAGACCCATTGTCTGGGCCACAGATCGAAGAATTAATAAAGACGCCGAAAATTCAGGCCGAATATTCTGAATTACAAGATAAACTTCTTTCGCAGCATCATCAATGCAACGCAGCCCATGAAGAACTGAAAGAGGAAGATATGAAATATAGCCTCGCTCAAATCGGTTTTCTCTGTGCCTATATCACAACAATGATGCAGCCGTATCTTGATGCAGAGGAACTTCAGAAACTACACCATAACGCAAAGATTTGGACTGTGCATGAGATGCCACCGTTCACCCCTGTGAATCTTCGCAGTAACCACCTCACCAAAGAAGACCTCAAGCACTTGGGTTACAATGTCGGTAAGTTCCTACGCTTACAGGGTGGCATAATCGCCCGATTCGTAAAGAAAGTCTTTGAGAAACCTTTTGAGAGCACTGCCGTGAAAACCATCGAACAAAAGCTCCGAGAGAGCAAATCAACAAAGGAAAGGATTCCAATTCATACTGCCGACCAGATGGATAAGCTATTTGCTCACTTCCAGCGTTACGGTAACATCAATCTCTCGATACTCAATAAGAAATAATCAGATACACGCGCCATCATAGCGGATAATATCGGTAATCGCCGGTGTTATCCGCTTTTTTATTCCATGCCTAAATATCTTTTGCGAAGGTATTTTACCCAATCCGCCACCTTCTCATCGTCTCGATATTGGTCCAATGCGTCAAAATAGTTTTCGTATGTGATTGTTTTGAACGATTCTTTGCCCTTCTCTGTGAGAAGTGTTCTATATTCTGGCAAAGCTAAATTATGAAAATGCTCGTTGTGCTCCGGATAGATGTGGACATGATGAATAAAATCAATATCGCCCTTGTGCAACATTGAATAGCCAAGTATATGGTTACGCCAAATTTGACGAAGATGATGAGCCGTAAGAAACATCGAAATTTCAAGTTGTGGCAAATAGTAGCCACTTTGTGCAGTCATATCTGCATACAAGCGATTGTCACCTGCAATATCTTTACCTTCCTTATCGCCCAGAGGATACTCATTTTCTGTGTACTTAACCTCTATCCCAATTCCGCCTTTTCTATGATCAGGAGTCAAGTACTCTACGAAGGTGTCAAACGATGTTCGATCATTCAGATATAAAGACTTGTCTCCTTTGCCGGCATATTCAATTGTTATCGCCGAAACTTGTTTAATCGGCATCCCTATCATTTTAGAAAAAACTTCAGTGGCAATCTCCGGCATTGTTTCCAATGGCGTAAACAAATTATAGGGAATATGCTCGCTTCTGAGCATATTAGCAGTGAGAGGGGTAGCAACATTTCCGGTTTTACTCAAAATCAAATCCCGAAAACCCTCATAGAAAATCAGTCCACGTTTAGCATTGTCTTCTTTTAGCAAAACTTGTGGAGCGCGATATTCGTTAAAATCCTTCAAGACATTTTCACGATAGTCAAATTGTAATGCTCTTGCCCATCGTTTGAACTTATCGTCTGGCTTATATTCTTTTCTCATACTGCAAAATTAATCATTTCCGGGCACACTCTCATAATGCCCATTCACCAATCAGTTATCACCACGAAATCACTCCAAAATAATTTTATTCACCATACAAATTCTTTTTGACGCAAGATATTTATTTCCAATAGTTTGCGCTCCGCATTTTAGTTATTATTGCGTTAATCGAATGTGAATTAGGTCACCGCCAACTCACCATCTTACTTTGCGATTATAATTTCAAAATGAAATAAAAATCGTAAAGCAATATGGAAACATCCACAATCACCTTCGACCAGCTGCCACATGTGGTAAGCGGTCTCTCAGAGAAACTCGACCGGGTGCTTGAGTTACTTGAAAAGGTAGGCGCGGCCAACCCTTTCAAACAACACAAGCCATCACGGAGAATCGTTCACGCGAAAGAGGCTTGCACGATTATCGGCAAGTCACTTTCGACCCTCTACCGCGCAATCAAGGCTCCGAATGACCCCATTCCGAGCTACAAGCGCGGCAAGCTCCTCTACTTTTATGAAGACGAGCTATACGCATGGATTGAGAACGGACGCAAACACTCCGTTGCTCCGTCCTTTGAAGAACAGGTGGCGGCTGTCACCGCAGGTATGAAACGCCGTCCTCGCGGAGGCTATAATTTCTGATGACTATGGAAAAGAATATTACTCCCGACACAGTTATCAGCGCATTGGCGAGGCATGCCTCTGTCTCAACCTCCGATTTCCCTATTGACGTGTTTCCGGCAAAGTTGCAGCGCATCGTTCAGGAATTGCACACAAGTTGCGGATTTCCTATTGACTACACCGCCTCGGCAATGCTTGCAGCAATCTCTGTGGCAATCGGAAATACCCATCGCGTGGAAGTGAAACGCAACTGGCGTGAATCAGCCATAATCTACATGGCTATCGTAGGTCGCCCCGGAGCAAACAAATCTCATCCGCTCAATTTCGCAATGCGCCCCTTGGTCAACGCAGACTGGAAAAATAATCAAGAGTACCAGAAACAGTTTCGCGCGTATCAGGAAGCCATCGCCATGAGTCGGAAAGAAAGAGTAAGCGCAGGTTATGACCAATTCCCGAAAGAGCCGAAGCGCTTGCGTTATCTGGTGTCGGATGTGACGCAGGAGGGATTGAGCGTGATTCATTCCCATAATCCGAGAGGGCTATGCCTCTGGGTTGATGAATTGGCCTCATGGTTCAAAAACTTCACGCGCTACAACAATGGTTCGGAGGAACAATTCTGGCTTTCGGCATTCAACGGTGGCACTACGATGTCAGACCGCAAAAATTCTCAGAACTCAATCTTCATCAAAAGTCCTTTCATTTCGGTGGTCGGCACAATTCAGAAACGTCTGCTGACTGAACTTGCCAATGGTGAACGTACTGCCAATGGTTTTATCGACCGCATACTGTTCGCTATGACAAAGACAACCAGCAAGCCGAGATGGAATGAAGAGGAGGTGCGCGAAGACCTTGACCGTGACTGGGAACGTATCCTCAACCGACTTCTATCTGTGCCCTGTAATCTCAACGAGAATCAGGAGCCGCAGCCTGTAATCATTCGGTTTGACAACGAGGCGAAGAAATCGCTCTATGGGTGGCAACATCGCAATGCCGAGTTGTGTGATAATGAGATGAGCGACAATGTTATCAGCTTCTTTTGCAAGCTCGAAATCTATGTGCTTCGGTTCTGTCTGATACTCCGCTTGGCTCGATGGGCAGTTTCCGATGAAAGTCAGAGTCCGGAGTTGATTGAAGCTGATGATGTTGATGGTGCTATCCGGTTGGCAGAGTATTTCCGTCAGAACGCACTTGCGGTAATTACCTGCGTCAGCGAGGAGAAACTGAACGACCTGCACCGCACGGTATATGACAATCTCACCAATGAATTCTCAACTGCCGATGGTATCAAGACTGCCGAACGATTCGGGATGAAAGACCACACATTCAAGATGTTTCTCACCCGCAATCTGAACACGCTGTTCAAGCGAATCCGCCAAGGTTGGTACCGTAAGATGTCGTGTTACTCCACTAACAATGTTACTGCCGATGGAGAAGTTTGACCACTCATTAGTCGCTGCAACGATGCGCGGCTATGACCGAAACAATCTGTTCGGTTTTATCTCGACAGTAATCGGCAAGGATGAGGCATCACGATTGATGGAGATGTATCGTGTGGGAACATCGAAACATTGGAACGGTGCGACAGTGTTCTGGCAGATATCTGCTGACGGAGAAGTCAGAGGGGGCAAGATTATGCTCTATGACCGATTGACCGGACATCGTGTGCAGGAACCATATCCTCACATCACATGGGTACATTCGGCACTCCGGATGGCTGACTTCCGGCTCAATCAATGCTTCTTCGGTGAGCATCTTCTACCAAACATCCGCGACAAGCCGGTGGCTATGGTGGAGAGTGAGAAGACGGCGATATTGGCAACACATTACCTTCCGCAATACCTGTGGCTCGCTACCGGAGGCAAATGCAGTTGCATGAACCGCGAGACCATCAAGTCACTCCAAGGTAGAGAAGTGATACTCGTTCCCGACCTCAATGCTACCGATGAATGGCGAAAGCGTATGACCATCTTCAATGAATTGGGCATCCAGGCAACTCTGTTTGACAAACTTGAACAGATGGCTACAGATGATGAACGGGCGCAAGGTCTTGACATCGCCGATTATCTCATCGCCGAGCAGACTCCACTCGGCATACTTGAACAAATGATGCAACGAAATCCTGCATTGCGACAACTCGTTGAGTCGTTACAACTGGAGCTCGTAAGTATCGAAGATTAACAACCGGACGAAAGTCCACGACAAAACTGATAAATATGGCAACATCGAAAAATCACGCTGTTCAGTCATCTGAAATGACTGACGTACCTAAAAATCCCCAAATGTCTAACCCTTCTAAAATTGAGAACTCTATGGAAAACTCAATCTTTCCCGAAACTCAGCAATCCGCTGACAATAGCGCGGCAACTCAACCAAAGCCATCGCGCCCCAACGCCAAGCAGCGCAAGCTCGACCTCGAAGATTACCGCACGGCCTTCTTCGCTCCGATTAAACTCGGCAAGGACAACAAGCATCAGGTGGCAATCAGCAATGACACGTTTGAGCGCGTGGACAAGATTGCCCGCATCTTCGGCGGCTCGGGCTACAGCGTCAGCAGTTTCGTTGAGCACATCATCAACGAGCATCTTGACGGCAACGCCGACAACTACGGAAGCTGGTTCGCAATAATCAGCAAGTCGTTCTAATCGCCATAGCGACTATAACAAAAATGGCATAGCCATCGGAGCGCCACGCGAAGCGTTACCCGGAGAGAAACGTAGGGTAGCAAGGTAGTGGCAACGTAAACTTTTGCCGACCTTGCACCCTCCGTTACCGGGTGACCGACTTCGCTCCCGATGGTCACAGTCAACTGATTTATTCATCTCAAAACTCTGTCACAACATGACTTTTACAAAAAGAAAATCCGCATCAAAGGATGCGGCTGATAAGCCCAAGAAACTCCGGGTTGTGAGCGTCCGACTCACAGAAGAAGAGTATCAGCAGGTAGTTGAAAATTGCCGCAAAGCCGGCAGAAAATTGTCGGATTTCTGGCGACGGGCACTGCTCAACGCCAAGATAACGGCACTCGCCACACCCGAAGATATGGCGATACTTCGTCAGATCGGGAGCATGAGCAACAACCTGAATCAGCTTGCTACGGTAGCCAACGCAACCAAAGACTTTAAGCTCGTGAGCTGGGAAGTGCAGGCCCGCAGCAAGGAATTGAAAACCCTTTACAACAACTTGTCAAATGATTGGAAGCATAACTAAAGGGAGCGATTTTGGCGGATGTGTCCGCTATGCGCTCGCCGTGGATGAACCCGGCAAAGAGGCTCGGCTGCTCTATGCCGAGGGTGTTTTAGCCGACACGCCTCAGGATATTATCAACGGTTTTGAGTGTCAACGACACCTCAACCAGCGTGTCCAACATTGGGTAGGCCACATCTCGCTGTCCTATTCTCCTGAAGATTCGGCTATCCTTACCGATGAAAAAATGGTGAAATTCGCGCTCGAATATATGGAGCGGATGGGCATCAAGAACACACAATTTATCATCGCACGACACCTCGACAAGGAGCATCCGCACTGCCACATCGTGTTCAATCGTGTGGACAACGACGGCAAATGCGTCAGTGACAGCTGGGAATATTTCCGTAGCAACGACATCTGCAAAGAGCTGAAATTGAAGTATGGCCTGACCTTTGGCGAGGGACGCGACAAGGTAAAAACTCACCGGCTAAAAGACCGTGACCGGGCCAAGCAAGAAGTGTATATCGCCGTGCGCGATGCACTGAAAGTAGCCAAAGACTGGACTACTTTTCAGCGAGAACTTGCCAAAAGCGGTGTATCGCTCCGTAAGAAATACCGTCGCGGCACCACCATTGTCGAGGGACTATCCTTCGTGAAAGGTAAGCATAAGTTCAAGGCATCGGAGGTAGCCAAGAAGAGAAAATTCTCTTTCGCCAACATCGACCGCATACTTAACGAGAACAAAAACGGTCGCTCTCAAACGGCATCCACCGCTCCTCCTGTATCCCGTCCAGCAATTGCAAAAGCTCCAAAACAGGAGCCGAGTATCGCCTCAAAGGTGATTGAAGCCGGACTTGAAATCGGCGAAAATCTCGCCGAAGGACTCGGCAGTATGTTCAAACTCGGGCCCGGATACGACCCCGAACAGGAAGCCATGAACAACGAGATGGAACGCCGCCGCAAAAAGGCCAAACGCAAAGGCCGCAGTGTTTAACCCTTCAAAAAAAGAAAAATGAGTAAAGAAAATGAAAATCCCACCGAGGGTTTCCTCGGTAACATCGCCGAAGAATTAGGTACACTCTCCGGCACCTGCAACGAAATCAAAGAAGCGCAACTCAACTGCGCCACCACCGACGACTTTGAAACAATGAGTAAAAATCTTATTGACGGGGTCGGTGAAAAAGTCGATGGCTTCATGCAAGAGGGTGTTCTACCCAAATTTGAAGAAATCAAGATTGCCCTCAAAGAGCCGCCGAGATACATCATCGAAACCTCCAGCGAGAGCGTAGCCAATCTGCTCTACCAGAATTTTGCCGCTGACATCAAGAAAGAACTCAGCGAAAGTGTAGAAAAGATGATCCAAAAGGGAGTTGTCAACATCTACGCGGACAGCACCCGGAAGCTCAACAACGCCGCCGAGCGACTGGAAAGGGAAACGCGACACGCATCCAACGGCCATTGGTGGCTTGTGGTTCCCCGATGGGTGTACTTTGTTGTCGGTTTCTTCATCCTCGCAGCCATCGGCTTTTCAATCGGGTTCTTCAACCAGTATGCCGACAATGAGAAGTTCAGAAAGATGGAATGGCTCTATCGCTTCGAACGAATTTGCTATGACAAAGAAGGCATTCAGGACATGATGCTCCGCGAAGAAGCGATGATGGCTGGCACTAAACAGGAGCAGGACAGCATCAAGCGAATGACCATAAACTTGGAACGTCGCAAACATGCCGAGCGCACCCACACCTACTTCCGTCCCTCTGACGACTGGACTCCCGAGTCCAAATCTCTATGGTAAAAATGTCTCACAATAAAATTTATATGTATAAGAAATTCCTCAAAAAACTCTCTCGTCTTACCCTCGGTTTCAAGAAATCGAAAAAGACAATCACCCCATCAACCCCCATCAACATGACAACCAACTCAAACAAAACCCTCTCAACAATCGCAGCACACCGAATCGAAGACCTGTTCAACGACTTCTGCATCTACATTGCCAAGCGCTACGATGCCAACTACGATGATGCAATCTGCGACTGGAACTGCGTCGGCGCAACCTTCCGCTACTTCGGGAGCAATATCCACATCCAGCTCAAAGTCTGGGAGCACTCCATCGGCCACAACAACCTCCCAGATGGCATCATCGTCCTCTCCGACTTCGTCACCGGTAGCGGCCATGCCCAAGACAAAAACGAGTTCGTCGCCCTCTGCAACTTCATCTTCGAGCGCGGTTCTCGCCACGGGTTCAAACACTTCGCAGCCGAGCCCCCCGAAGTCACCTTCACCCCAGAAGTCGCCGTCCCCAACACCCTCATCCCCTGCATGAAGTTCGCGTAATCCCCTAATCTCCATCTCGCCCCTCGGTAAACTAACCCTTACCGAGGGGCTTTTATATTGGACAGTGTCCTTCTAAGTACCTTAGCCTACAACTACGGCCCCGGCGTAGTCAACAAATCCAGCGTACTCTGACTATTCAAATATGGCAACCGCAACATCCACCGCGCCTACACCTCCCACTGCTACTACCGCGGCAAATGGCACAAGGGATTACATACTCGCAGACTCACAGAGTTAGCGACCTTATTTATTCCGTAACAATTGGGTTTCTTGCATTATATTATTTTGCAAGGAACCCAATTATTGTTTATAGTGGTGGAATGACTTTAAACGGGTATGAGATAGGGATTTCTCCCTTTCCCTTCCATTTGTTCAGAAAATCTTTGAATTCATTCAATTGATTCTTGATGTCCTCCGTTATATTATCTAAAAGGCAATTCTGCTTCATATATATTTCATATGCTTCCCACGTACCCCATAGTTGAATAAAATTAGTGCTGGGATAAAACTTATCTTTTTCAGGATGTTTTGTATATATCAGATATTTGATATGGGACACGCTGTATGTTGCGAGACACTTTTTATATTGAGACTTAATATCCTCTATTTTACACTCATAGTCAAGTTCTTCATCGCCATCTTTTGTTTTAACTTTTGTCCAAAAGAACAATGTGGAGAGGTCATTAATCGAGTATTTTTCATCGATTGCTTTAACGAAAAGACAACTGAGAATGTCATCGCATTCCTGTTCAGTAAATATTTCAAGCCAACCATACCGGTCTGAATGTGCGGTTGAAACGAGGGATGTAAACACATACTTAGAGAACTTATTGCTTGTTATAAGTTCTTTGAATAGTGATTTTTTATCTTCATCCGATATGGAAAAATGATACAGCTTTTCTTTGATGTTATAGTATGGGATTCCCCAACTATCATAGTGCGATGAAGCATAGAAAATTATTGATAATAGATTCTTTAGAGCATTCAAATCTTTTGGCTTAGCTTCAAAGCATAAAAGGAATAGCGAATGTTTAAATTGGCCATCGGTGTCATTATCAATTAGGCCCATATATGATTTTTTTCCGGAAATCATATCATTAAATTCTGACTGTGGTATATCTGTAGAATCAAGTATTCCATCAAAATAACGTTGTGTATAATTTGGATTTGAGAAAGCTTTAGATTCCGCGTGATAACGATGTTTAGGCAACAGTCGGCCAAGTATCTTCATTAGAGTTTCAATTTCCACAGCCCTCATTGCGAATTCTTCTCTACAATAAGTAAGCAAATCCCGTTTTTCTCTTTGTCTTAAGGATTTAATCCAATCAGTCTTGGATGATACAGCCATGGAATCATCCCATAGTTTATATGTATTTTGATAATCTTCGCATTCAAAAAATGAATTGTAGTCTTTAGCCAGCAGAGTGTATACTTGCGGGTACAAAAGATTAATCATCTCCAAATCTGCAAGATCTGAAATTCTACATTCTTCCCTAAGAATCTCATAACGATACTTCAACGAATTTAACCAACGATAAATCATTCTCAAATTGGTCAGTGGAGAATAAGGAGGAATCTCTTCAAATAACGATTTATCTTTGGATACATATTCTTCAAATTCTTTTTTATCAGCCTCAGAAAGCCAGTCGATATTCATTTTAATGATTTTCTCAATACGCTCTTTTCTAAGTTCTGGCAAAGTAAACTCCATTTCAAAGAACTTTTCTATATAATGTTCATTAAATGATGGATTAGACTCCTTTAAAGCTTGTTGTACATATCGTTTGTCAAAAGCGCTTAGGAAAATGAAATTCGTAAAATTTGCACTCCCTCTAATAATACGAAAAACCTCCTCAATCTCATTAGCTTCTAATCTGTCAATATCGTCAAAAACAACAACAACTCTCACACCATTTTTATTCATCGCCTTTGATATTGATTGTGCCAATTCTGGCAACGATATATTCGATGTAAAATTGGACAACAGACCTAAATTTACAGATTCAAGCATATCCGAATATTTCTTTAGGTAACCTGCTACCTTATGGTCAATTCCTCCAAATTTCTTTATAATCTCCTCAAAGAAATGTGCAGTAATGTTTTTGTCCGGATTAAGGTTCCAGGGTATAATATCCACCACCTTATATCCTTTTTTCTTCAGCCCCGCTTTGACTAAATTGAGAAATGATGTTTTTCCGTTGCCCCATGGCGCCGTAATAGCAAGTGAACGTGCTCCTTTTGAAGTATTCAGCCCATAGATTTTACCAATGAATTTTTGGGCAAAAGGAAGTCGTCCCAACTCATCCTCTTCTTCTTTTGAAATAGGATTATCCGGGAATACAGACTCCGTCAAACCTATCTGGGCATCTCTTTCACTGTCAGAGTCAGTTAGAGAAGACTTCCTGATACGATTGTTCCAATACGAAAAACTAAAGATGAGAATAACTGACGAAACTCCAGTTGCTATTATCAAATCTACCAATCCCAATTCGGTATTATAAATGGGGATAAAAAACCACTTATAAGATAAAAATCTTTCAAATATCCACAAAATAGCTATTATTAATGTTGCAACAATGATATAACGAGATGATTGTTGGCTAAGAAAAAACGTCTTCCGTTTATATATAGTTATGGCAAGACATGCGATACACAGGACAATGAGGCAACAATTTACGATAATAGCAATGTACGGATTGTCATAAGGAAGAAGAGTTGAAAAAGGTACTACCAGCTTGTCAATTAAAACATCAGTAATTGGCACAAGCAGCCAAGCCGTGATTATAGACAATGTCACCAGCAGCAAACTTTTTATCACGTTTAATATTACTTTCAGAGGTTTATTCATTGATTTAGCCTGTTGAAATCGGGGAAATCCGAATATTGTAACGCAAAGTTAGCAAAATTTCTCCAATATATTATGATAGTTCTGAAAAATTCAGTAAATTTGCGTCAAATTCAATTCTGAAGATATGGAACGTGACCTAAATAGGATTAAGCTCGTATTAGTCGAAAAGAAGAGAACCAACAAATGGCTGGCGGAGCAATTGGGTAAAGACCCGGCTACGGTCTCCAAGTGGTGTACAAATTCGGCACAACCCGGATTGGAAACCTTGTTTGCTATTGCAGAGCAGTTGAATGTTCGTGTCCGTGATTTATTGAACGAACCAGTATCTCAGGATCCATTCTAACAATTAATATACCAACACATTGGCAACGAATAAACATGCACGTCTCCGTTACGAGGCTCTTGACAAATGCTTCAGTAACTTCTCTCGCAAGTTCTTCATTGAGGACTTGCAGAAGGCCGTGTGTGATTATTTGTATGCACAATTGAGCGAAGAGAAGACGGTCAGCAAGCGTCAAATCTACTCAGATATTCAAGAAATGAAGACCTCCCCGAATATGTCGGCTCCAATTGAAGCCTATTGGGATGGTCAACGACGGTATTATCGCTATTCGCGTCAGGGGTTTTCAATCGTGGATTTAACTGATGAAGAACTTACTGAGTTAGAGACCACGGTGCGAATGCTCGCTTCTTTCAGAGGGATGCCCCAATTTGACTGGATGTATGAGATTATTGAAAAGCTGAAACGGAAGTATAAGGTAAAAGGTTTCGATAAAACTATCCTCTCGTTTGACTCCAATGTAGATTTGCAGGGAATCGAACGATTTAGAGAACTGTTTGGATACATTGTTAACGAACAACCAATAAAGGTGCTATATGCGCCATTCAATAAGCCCCCTTATGCTGTTCTTATTCATCCTTATTATCTTAAGCAATATAATAACCGATGGTATATATTAGGATTTAGCACGGAATTTAAGAACATATCGGTTTTTCCATTGGACAGAATACAGGAAGTCACACCGGTAAAGGCGGAGTTCATACCTGATACAATTATAGAAAATCCTGACGATTATTTTTATGATGTGATTGGAGTGACCATTCCTAAAGAGGGTAAAATTGAGAAATTGGTTCTTCGCTTTTCAGAACATCGATATCCTTATATCAAGGCAAAGCCAATTCATCCGACACAACAGAATAATGACGTTGAGAGGACTATTACATTGAAACTCATACCGAACAAAGAATTAACTGCAACCATTCTTGGGTTCGGTAAAGATGCGGAAATCTTGGAGCCATTAGCACTGAGAGAAGAAATTACATCTATTTTGGAAGAGTGTTGCAAGAATTATGAACTTTTGAAGAATGACTGCACAAGTCCCTCGTAACTTTGCAGCATCGAAACAAAAAACAAAAATTTTAAGCTTATGCTCAACACAACTTCCAACACCGCCGCTCAGTCAGTAAAGTTCAACGATATTTTCCGTTCAACTGGAATCGAGGTCAAAGAACCTACTTCGGGTAGAATCTTCGACGAGAAGCATTTTGCGAAGGACTGGGATTCGATATACGTCCAACCGTCTGCGCTTTCATATGGAGAAGTCGCAGTTGGTATGCGCAAATTTACGAAGCCGACTCTTCTGGTGACTACCAAAGAGGCCAAGATGGTCATGATATTAGCATCGGCAAAGAATCCTGTATTTATATGTCCTTTTGAAAATTCAAGTGAGGAATATGGATATATACTTGCTTTCTCCATTATGCCAAGCATCAGCCCAGAATATGTTTACTATCTGTGTAATTATGATCTGTGGGATAAAATTATCAACAACATCAACATTGGCCATATAGAGTGCAGAGAAAACGATATTGTTTGGGGTGTGGTTGATGGAACTGTATCATGGAATAGGATTGGAAAAAATGTTCTGTGGTGTGGATATTCTGAAAATCCAAATAACTGTAGTTCATATGAATCAGCCTTCCCATTGGAACCTAAAATGCTTAAGGACGCAATCGGTGATTTTATTTTGCCTTCCCGTGAAAAACAAAATGAACTAATTGAGGAAGCTAAAGAACAAGAGGCAAAATTCGCATCGTTCGCAGAACCAGAATATTCAGTTGGTGAACTTGTGGACCGATATACTATGAATGCCCATATGCATGGTTTGTTCCGCAATTCGTCCATACGATTACTTCTGGAATGTTATATTTTGTCAGCGGGAGAAAGTGCAAACAAGGATGTTGTTAAAATCTTATCAGATTTCCCATTTCAGAAAGATGTCTTATCAGAGGAAGAAATGCGTTTTCTTTCTCAACATCTTGAATATGTCTTTCAACGAGTAATATCATCAAATGGAGTCTCGTTCCAGCCTTCATTCGGATTTGTACAGCCGCAAGAGGTCACAGACTTCATGTGTTCTTTGGCATCCTTCCCGAATGATGTTAAAGTATACAATCCTTTTGCAGGAGCTGATTCCTATGCGATTGCTCTTCCCAATCCCATTGATGGGGAAGAGATCAATGCTGAGACTTGGGCTTTGGGACAAATTCGTCTTTTCGCCGCTGGAGTTACTTCTCGAACCAACATCAAATTGGGCGATTCATTCGCGTCAATGGATGATGAAAAAAAGTACAAAGCCATAATAACTTCTCCGGCATACTTGATGGAGAAGGGGCAAAGAATCGGAGACATTGTAGGCCACCTATATAGCAAGCTCGAAGACGGTGGTACTCTCGTCTGCATAGTTTCTGCCGGATTTCTTTTTGATCAGAGTCAGGCAACGAAATCCATTCGCATGAAACTTATTGAAGACAGGACTCTGAAAGCTGTCATTTCTCTCCCCTCAAACATTTTTATAGGGACCGGAATATCTCAGGCTGCCTTGGTCATCACCAAAGGTGTCGAGAATGAAGATATTATACTTGCAGATGCTTCGGGATTTACCAGATTTTCCAAAAGTGTATATCGCCAAACAACGTTTGATTGGGAGCAGTTCGTCAAAGATATGGAAGACGATCTCGTTGATTTTGGCGAAAGAGGCGAATATGTGGTTGAAGGCGATGTCGCAACCATGGTGAAATATTCAGAATTAAATTGCTCTAATCTCACTCCAAAGATATACCTAAATCCGAGACCTAAAGATGGTAAGCCACTTTCCGATTTCGCAACCGAGATTAAAGAAAGTCGTGGCGATGGGAATACTGAATATAATCTTGTAGGCTCATCACTCCCGGAGGCATTGCATAGCAAACCTTTTGCTCCACAAAAATGCGTGGAGAAGAAAGCAACTTCCGCAAGAAACCATGTTGCAATCTCTGGAGACGCAGTTCTCATATCTATTGTTAGTGGCAATTTGCGTACGGTCTATGTGGAGAACTTTCACGATAAGATAGCTTTCCCTCCCGGTTTCATTAAAGTTCTGCAACCCTCAGAAGGAGTAAGTGCTCAATTCTTGGCGGCTTTGCTTTCTACTAAGATGGTTGCAGACCAGATAACCGCTCAAGCCAAAGGTCTTACAATCCCTCGACTTAATCGTCTTGACTTATCACAGGTTCTTGTTCCGGATTACCAGAGCGAGGAGGAACGACAGAAGCTCATCAACGATGTTTTGACATCAGAAATGGGTGATATGGCGCTTGAACTTCATGAAGCTCACGAGAGGTATAAGCGTGAAGTGCGCAGCACTCGTCATGCCATGATTCAGACCCTTTCCGCATTGTCTTCAAATTGGCAACAGATGAATATGTTTGCGCAAAAAAGAGGTGGTCAAATCAGCTTCAACGACATCATTGGTCGCGTCAATCCAATATCAGTTGAGAATCTGATGGGCAGCATTGGCTACGCAATCTCCACACTTGAACGACAAGTGGAATCATTAAGATTAGAGAAAGCCGATTGGGGCGAAGAAGTCGAAATCAATCCTTATGGATTCATCGAAGACTACATACGTACCCATTCCACTCCTAACATCAGGATGGTGAACGTGGGCAATGACAATACTGCCGATATTCCGGACATTAATGAGGAGACTGGGGATGTAACATATTATCATACGGATGCTATGAACGTGTTCACTGCTCCTATGCGTTTGGTAGAAAGAATCTTCAACAATATTGTTGCCAATGCCAAGGCTCACGGATTTACTTCGGACAAAAGCGATAATGAAATTCGCTTCGACTGGCAAGAAGTAAATGGTGATATCGTCATTACCATTGCCAACAACGGTCTTCCTCTTAAAGAAGGTGTGACCAGCGATGATGTGTTGATGAGCGGTTTCTCTACGGCCTTAAATGAAAGCTCTTCAGAAGGGACTCTGCATTCCGGACAAGGTGGTTTTGAAATAAAGTCATTGATGGAGGGGCTGGGCTCAGTTGAAGTTAAGTCCGAACCTGATGCAGAATTTCCGGTCATCTACCGACTGACCTTTACAAACACAAACACCGTTAAAATCCTCTAAAATTGAGACTATGCGCGAAAACGATTTAATACAGGTTCTTTGGGTTGAAAATGACCCTCTGGTTACCAACTCCTATCCCGGAGAAGCGGAAATGTGTGGAGATTTACAGTTGACTGTATTTCCTTGTTGGGAAGAAGCCGAGGTTGCACTCGAATCAGATTATGATCGATGGCAGGCTATAATACTGGATGCTAAGTGCCAGTATAAGAAAAGCGATGCAGATAAAGCCGACCGATTCTTGATGAACGTAATAACTCGAATTGGGAAGATTGCGGCCCGAAAAGATCGTACAATCCCATGGTACGTTCTTTCCGGTCAAGGTGAAGATGACATTCGCGACTTGATTCCCGACATCAATGAATGGGACGATAGCTGGGTAAAACTCACCAATCGTCGTTTTTACTCGAAAAACGCAAAGGTCAAATACGGCAATGAGGAGCGATATGAGCGTCAGCTACTCTTTGAGCGCATTCGCACGCAGGTAAACCACTACAATGAGGAACTCCAGATTGAGAATGACCTGTATCCTGATGTTTTCACGGCTCTCGACAAATTGGGTTTAGCTGCAGATGTCGGCTTCCATTTGATGCCGCTGCTCGTGCCAATCCATTTCAAAGGCACAACAAATGCTGACTACAATCGTCGGTATATGGACCTGCGTAAAGCGTTGGAATACTTGTTCCGTCACATGGTTAAGATGGGAATCTTACCCAAGATTGTCGTGAACAAGAAAGAAAAAGATTCAGTAAACCTAACATGGTGCAGTCTTTTTCTCGGAGGCAAGCAGCCACTGAATCTTGAAGAATTAGCTGGTGGAGAAAAAGCTTTTTGGAAGGATATTGAGCGTCTTACGGATGTTCCTATATTACCAAAACAGCTTTCCAAGTGGCTAAAAGAGGCTATCTTCCAAACAGGTGGAGCTGCACACACTTCCGAGGAAGAGAAAGAGGTAACGATGAATCTTGAAAAGTATCTCCAACATGTGGGCGGCTCGACTTATATGCTTCGCTGTCTGACAATGGGGCTTTGCGACCTTATTCTCTGGTACGAAGATTTTGTAACGTCTCATCCTGATGAAGAAATGAATGCAGTAAACTTTTGGAAATTTCGTAGAAGTAAATTCTAAGCAATGATCACAGGCGAAAAGAAACAACAAGTCGATGCCATTTGGCAGACTTTCTGGAATAACGGGTTTACCCAACCTTCGGCCATTTTTGAACAAATGACTTATCTGCTCTTTATGAAGATGCTCGACGACCGCGAGCGTCAGAAAGAGCAGATAGCGAAACTTACGGGCGATACGGTTGATAATCCTGTATTTCTTCCAGGAGAGTGGAAGAACCCATCTACTGACCAAACAGTGCCATACAAAGAAATGCGTTGGCATGAGTTCAAAGAAATGGAGCCAGCCAAAATGCTCAGCCGAGTACGAAACGATGCCTTCATTTTCCTCCGTTATATCGGTGGTGAAGGCTCGGCGTATAGTCGAGCTATGGAAGATACCGTTTTCCAGATTACAAACCCACGTCTTCTTTCGCGTGTAGTGGAGGGAATTGAAGAACTTACTCATGATGGTTCCGACATGATGGGAGATGTTTATGAGTACATGCTTGGCAAGATGGCAGCAAGCGGTACGAACGGTCAGTTCCGAACCCCTCGACATATCATCAAGATGATGGTTGACCTTATGCAACCAACTCTTGATGATAAAATTTGCGACCCTGCAATGGGAAGCGCCGGTTTCATTATGGAAGCAGCCAAATATATAGCAGAAAATCAGGCCGATGAACTTTTGAGCATTGAGGCAAAGAAACGCTATGAAACAGACATCTTCTTCGGTTCTGACTCCGACGCATCAATGATGCGTATCGGCTGCATGAACATGATGCTTCATGACGTGATAGACCCTCAGCTGTTTTATCGCAATTCGCTGTCGGATGAGAACAAAGACACCAACAAATATACTCTCTGTCTTGCCAATCCTCCTTTTGCGGGAAGCCTCGACAAGGATGATATTGCTAATTCACTTCTCTCAGCTGTTACAACTAAGAAAACCGAGTTGCTTTTCTTGGCACTGATGATGCGTATGTTGGAACCGGGTGGACGTTGCGCGTCTATTGTCCCAGATACAGTGCTGACCGGTGATGGAGCCGCATATAAAAGCATTCGCTCTGCTCTCGTTGATAAACATTCGCTCAAAGCAGTAATCACTATGCCAAGTGGAGTCTTCCAACCATACAGTGGCGTAAGTACTGCTATCATAATCTTCACCAAGACCGGCACAGGCGGAACGGATAAAGTATGGTTCTATGACATGCGAGCTGATGGCTTCTCTCTAACGACTCAACGCACTCCACAACCCGACCGAAATGACATCCCCGATATAATTGCTCGTTTTCACAATATGGAAGCCGAGACTTCACGTGACCGCAAGGCACAGTCATTCTTTGTTGATGCCGATGAAATCCGGAAGAACGACTATGACCTCAGCTATAAGCGTTATCACGAAGTAGAGCGTGAGATTGTGAAATATGACTCGCCTGAAACAATCATCTCCCGGATGAAGGAACGTCAGTTAAAGATTGACACGGCTTTTGCCGACTTTCAGAAACTTTTAAATTCTTGATATATGAGAATTGAAAGAAGCAACTGGGAACAACGCACTCTTGGCGAATTTTTTGATTTGCAGATGGGTAAAACTCCATCCCGAAAGGATTTATCCTTATGGGAGGATGGAGATACTCCTTGGGTTAGCATCTCTGATATGAAAGAAAGTCGGTACATATCTGATACGAAGGAGCACCTGCCATACCAGACTATTGCTGAATGTCGGATTCCAATTATTCCGGTTGGAACAGTCATAATGAGTTTCAAACTAACCATCGGGAAAACGTGTATAGTTTCCAAGCCCTTGACAACCAATGAGGCAATTATGGCTTTTTATCCCAAGAAAGGGATAGAAGTCAATTCGTCTTTTTTGGCTTATGCTCTTTCAGCACTGAAATGGAAAGGCAACAGAGCGGTAAAAGGTGTCACAATAAATAAAAAAACAATATCTGAGAAAAATTTCTCTCTTCCTCCAATTGGACTACAGGACAATATTGCTGCTGAATTAGATGCGATCCAGGAGGTAATTGATGGTTATAAAGACCAAATTGCCGACCTTGACGCTTTAGCTCAATCCATTTTCCTTAATACCTTTGGTGATCCTATTTCTAATCCCAAAGGTTGGGAAATGAAGCCGATAAAGGAACTAACGATAAAAATGTCCACAGGCCCTTTTGGCTCCATGTTGCATAAAGAAGATTATAGCGCAGATGGAATACCTTCAATAAATCCACAGGACATCAAGGGCAATCAAATTTCCAATGCGAATATAGCGAGAGTAAATATTGTTAAGGCGAAGGAATTGAGAAAGTACGTCTTAGATGTGAATGATGTAGTTATCGCTCGCAGAGGAGACCTCTGTAAATGTGCTGTAATTAGAGAAGAACAAAAGGGTTGGTTGTGTGGAACTGGTTCTTTCTTCCTTACATTATTGGACTATAATCCAACTTTATTTTTCTATTGCTATACATCAAGGTCTATACAAAAATACCTTAATGATAAATGTATTGGAGCCACAATGCCAAATCTTAATCAAGGAATCTTGTCTTCTTTGAAGCTTCCTGTGCCTCCAATAGAGCTGCAGCAACGATTTGCAAATAAGATTGCCTCAATTGAGCAGCAAAAGGATTTACTCCGTCAGCAGCTCGCAGATGCCGAGATGCTGATGGCTGAACGGATGCAGTATTATTTCTCTTAAACTCTTGAAACAATGAAGAACTTCGACATACTCAAAGATGTGAAAGGACTTAAGACAGTGTATCAACACTGTGCTACGGCAGAAGAGTTTCAAGCCTTCAATCCGATGATTTCGGCTCATAGTGCCCGTCTTGCCCTCGAAACGATGGTGAAGATTATATATAGGCTGAAGGATTGGAGAACAAAAGAACGTCCAACACTTCTTGAACTCACCACAGATGATCGTTTCCGAGCTTTCGTTGACAGCCCGGAAATGATGAAGCGCATCCATTACATTCGCAAAATAGGTAATAATGCTTCTCATGTAGGTGGTGACGCCGGATATGTAGGCCGCAGAGAGTCATTCTTTGCGGTTCTCAATCTTTATTATTTTGTCGGTTCTTTTGCTTTAGCATGGGAGTTGATTCCAGAACTTCCACCGTTTGACAAGGCCTTACTTGACCAACAGCAGACTGCACATAGGCCGGTAATTACGCCAACACCCGAAAAAGTTGATGCAATCACTACAGCGGAAGCAGATACAGCTGCTGCGGCAGTTGCAGAGACAACAACGGTTCAGCCCGATACTGTTGAGGCTCAACCCATAGTCAATGATTTATCAGAAGCTGAAACTCGTCGACTTTACATAGATCTTTTGCTACGTGAAGCAGGTTGGAAAGTTACTGAGACCGTGGGTGAAATAAAGGGAGGCGAGGCTGGAATTGAAATTGAGGTGCTTGGTATGCCATCAGAAAGCGGAGTTGGTTACGCCGACTATGTTCTTTGGGACGATGACGGTACTCCGTTGGCAGTTATTGAAGCAAAACGCACCAGTGTTGACCCAGCCAAAGGGCGTCATCAGGCGGAGCTATATGCTGAATGCCTGAAAAACAAATATGCGTGTAAACTTCCAGTATTATATTATACCAACGGATTCCTGACAAATATCATAGATGGTCAAGGTTATCCCTCGCGTCAGATAATGGGTTTCCATACACGCGATGAGCTACGTCGCATGATTGCCCAACGGAGCCGCAATGCGATAACTGACTTGACCATTGATGAGAGGATTACCAATCGTCCGTATCAGAAACGTGTGATTCAGGCTGTCGCCAACCATTACAATGACATGCATCGCCGTGCCCTCCTTGTTATGGCGACCGGTACAGGAAAAACACGTGTTAGTATCTCTATGGTAGAATTACTCGTTCGTAACGGTTGGGTAAAGAATGTTTTGTTCCTTGCTGACCGGATTGAACTTGTTGACCAAGCTAAACTCAACTTTACCAAACTTCTGCCTTCACAAACGGTAAGTTCATTACGCGAAGCTGATTGCGACAAGTCTGCCCGAATACTTTTCTCTACTTATCAGACAATGATAAGTCATCTCGACAGAGAAGACAAAACATTTTCTATCGGACGTTTCGACCTCGTAATCATTGACGAGGCACATCGTTCTGTATTTGGAAAATATGGAGCCATATTCGATTATTTCGACGGACTGCTCTTAGGGTTGACGGCCACGCCGCGTGATGAGGTTGACCGTTCAACATACGAACTCTTCGGTATGGAGCAAGGAATACCCACGGACAGTTACGAGTATCAGGAAGCAATAGATGAGAGATGGCTTGTGCCGTTTGTGCCAATCATTGACAACTCGCAGATACTTACAGATGGTATTGATCCTGATAAACTCACACCCGAGGAACGCGAACAGCTCAAAGAAATTTTTGAGTATGAGAAAGTTATCCAGAGTATTGAAGGAGACTACAGTCGGAAAATCTCAGCAACTGAAATTTTTAAATACATCTTCAATCAAAACACGGTTGACTATATGTTGACTCAGTTGATGGAGAATGGCTATCGTGTAAATGATGGCACAATGATAGGCAAGACTATCATTTTTGCCTATAATCACAACCACGCCGTGTTCATAGCCGAGCGGTTTGCAGCATTATATCCTGACTTGGGTCCAGATTTCTGCCGTGTCATTGACAATTATGAGAAGTACTCTTCAGACCTGATTGTCCGATTCAAAAATCCGGAGAGTCTTCCGCAGATTGCAGTTTCTGTGGATATGCTTGACACAGGTATTGATGTCCCGGAAATTGTTAACTTGGTATTTTTCAAGCCAGTTCACTCCAAAATCAAGTTTTGGCAGATGATTGGTCGAGGCACACGCTTGTGTCCTGACTTATATGGTCCCGGACAGAATAAGAAAGATTTCCTAATTTTTGATTATTACCGCAACTTTGAGTATTTCAGTGTCAATGCAGATGGAGCCATCCCCACTAAGTCAACATCGGTAGTCGCAACCATTTTCAATCTACGAACCGACTTGAAGTACATTCTTCAAGATGCGTCATATCAATCCGACCCGGATGCAAAGTCGCTGCATGACAAGATAGGAGAAATTCTTCATAATCAGATAAAGGACTTGAACAGAAGTCGTCTTGATGTCCGCCGACAGCTGAAATTGATCGAATCATTATCCCAATCGGAGGCGATGATTGCGCTGTCGTTAGGTGATGCTATGGCTATGAAAGAAAATATCTCACCTCTATTCAAGAATACATTGGCCGATGCCTCAGCATTGAAGTTCGATGCACTTTGTCTGAAACGACAATTGGCTCTTGTTGATGATACGGTAAGTGCAGGAGCATCTGAAACACAGATAACCACTATTGCGCGTTATCTCAAAGAGAAGAAGGCATCTATTCCGCAAGTAATGGCAAAAATGGATACTATCAAAGAAGTGCTTACTTCTCAATTCTGGAATTCATTGAGTCTCGATTCGCTTGAAAGAGTACGTTTAGAATTGCGCGACCTTTTGCAATATATTGACGGAGGTAAAAGCGACAAAACTTTTACTATCAATATTGAAGATACGTTCAAGAAGGACAACTCCGGCATTTCCGTAACACCACCGCGCACATATCGCCGTCGCGCAGAGGATTATCTGCGCGAACATCTACCTAATGACCCGGTGTTGCAAAAGATTTATCATTTGGAACGCCTTTCGGAAGATGACATAAAACGACTTGAAGAAATTTTTTGGAAAGAACTCGGTACCCGAGAGGAGTATGACGCCACCACACAAAGTAACCCGTACAGGGAGAATGTGGCGGCATTCATTCGTTCTATCATCGGGATCGAACAGGAAACCGCCTTTGAAAAATATCGAGAGTTGATTCATGGAGCTGAATTGACAAGGATGCAGGAGGAATACTTGCGCAACTTGATTAGATATGTCAGTGAGAATGGGGACTTTCGGACAAAATTGCTACAGTCGCCTCCATTCAACAGTTTTACCACGGTCTTCAAACAAGGCTATAACTCCTTGATTGAATACATTAAACTCATCAGTGATGTAATCGCAGCATAATGACAATGAGTATGGAAAATGTTTTAATTATAGGTAATGGCTTTGATTTGGGTCTTGGATTGCAGACGCAATATAAGCATTTCGTCAATAGCGAATATTGGCCTCTAAAAGAGCGTCCTCTTGAAAGAATGCTTGAGGACAATCTTTTCAACTATATTTGGAAATTCACAGAAGACAATAGAGATAATCTCGGTGAGGTCAAATGGATTGACCTCGAAGAATTGTTCCTTAACTATGCTCTCAAAAAGAGTCAAGAAGAGGTAACACCATACTTTAAAGAGATAGCCAATTACGACAGAGAGATTCTATATATAATTAAAGAGGCTTTCAAGTCTTATATCCTAAATGTAGTAACACATCAAATTACGAAACGGTGTGCATCACCTATAAATATTAACAGTGAGATAATTGAATCAATTATCCACAATGATACCTTCACAAAAGTTTATAGTTTCAATTATACCGGAACAGATTCAATAATAGAGTTCCTATACGGAGGGAGACATAATGTAAGTCATCTTCATGGTGTTGTTTATACAATGACAGACCAAATTATACTTGGTATCAATGATGATGTTAAAGTCCCAAAAGAATATTGGTTCTTGAAGAAATCACACCAAGATGGATTTAGGTCTCATGACATGAATGATGACCTTTTTCAGGCTAATGAGATAATATTTTATGGACTTTCATTCGGACCAGCTGACTTTGTTTATTTCAAACGGTTTTTGAAAGAAACGGTCAAAAATCATAAATCAGGAATGCCTAAGAAAAGAGTCAATATATTTACATTGGACGAATCATCAAGGGTTTCGATAATGGAGAATATAGTTGAATTTGGCATACCAATGTCTGATATTTACTCCTGTATTAATTTTGTTTTCTATAAAACAGGTGAATACGGATATACACAACAAGCAATGGAAGACATTAGAAACTTTATTCTTCACATGCAAAGAGGAACAAAAGCATAGTTATTGGATCCGGTTCCCATAGAGAACTAATTCACAAATCTATAGAAGCGACCTAATGAAAACTGACAAGGAAAGAATCATAGATGAGATTAAGGACGACATCGAATTAAACAAGAGTCGCCTTAACTATATATATTCCACTCCACTCTCTGGAAGTGGTATGGATTACCTAATGGATAATATTGATAATATCACATTCTGTGAGGATGAGATAGAGAGCGATATAGACGAATTAGATATTTGGGCGGAGGAAGACGAAGTTGTGAAATCTTTCTTTGGAATCAGTTCTCCAACAAACAAAAAAGGTATCAAGAAATAGTATGAAAACAATACCCGAAATACCAACCGATAAAGTTGTACTACTCAATATAAGTAGATGTTACAATGCCAATGAAAAGGAGGATGACATCTATAAGCGCCCCAATGTTTATGAAATGGTTCGTAAATATTGGAAAGTCGATAAAAGTCATGTGGAACAAGCCGACTATGTGTTTGGAGTTGCCAATGGCATAGTTGTCGCTGTATATACTGATATGCGATGGAAGTATGAAGAATATAATGGCTACCTCCGTTGCTCTTTTGAAGGTGTCGAAGTAAAAGACAGCAAATATTTAGGTCTTAAGGTGTCTGATTATGTGCGCAGCCAGAATCCAGTCACTTACATAAACTGCTAATCTAAGGACTATGTATATCTTAGAAAACAATAACAAGCTATCATCAGCTGTAAAATGCAGCTTCAGTGATTTGAAACTGACTGAGCGCAAACATCTTCAGGAGTGGATTGCAGCAGAACCGTCCGCTCTTGGAGAAGATTTGCTTATTATACAAAAGGAATTTGATGGTTTTTCAGAAACCAAAGAACGTCTTGACCTTCTTGCCCTCGACAAACAAGGGAGACTTGTCGTTATTGAGAATAAGCTCGATGATTCCGGAAAAGATGTTACATGGCAAGCAATAAAGTATGCCTCATACTGTTCAAGTCTCTCAAAACAGGAGATACTTGACATCTATTCAAAGTATGTTGGCGACAGGGAAAAGGCCATAGCCAACATCCTTGACTTTTATGATATTGAAGACATTGACGAAGTGGAACTGAATGTAGGCGACAACACACAAAGAATCTTCTTTGTTGCTGCCAACTTCCGTAAAGAGGTTACATCATCAGTGTTGTGGTTATCTAAATTTGGACTTGAAATAAAGTGCTTTAAGGTAACGCCTTTTACATATAACAATAGCATCTTGATTGATTTTGACCAAATCATTCCAATTAAAGATGCTGAGGAATATACAATCAAGATGGCAGCAAAAACACAAGAAGCAACACAGGTCTCAGCCACCGTTGCCGGTCGTTTTACAGCAAGACGTAAATTCTGGGTTGCATTTATTGAGCTAAACAGCGAAAAGAATGGCCCTTACGCTTCATCATCACCAAGCACTGACAATTGGATAGGAAAATCACTTGGAGTCTCCGGACTTACGGTCAATGTAATTATCAACTATAGTGTGTGCCGAGTTGAGCTTTATTTCAATTTTGGAGATAAGGATACCAACAAGACTAAATTTGACTTCCTTTATTCCATGAAGGATGAGATTCAATCTGCCATGCCGGAATTTCCATTAGTGTGGGAAAGACTGGATGATAAGGTGACATGCAGAGTCAAGACGCAGAAAGATATCTCATATCTTGATGAAGCGGTCGTACCGGAAGTGATGAATTTCTTACTTTCTGGTAGTTGCAAATTTCTTGAAGTGTTCAGCAAATATAACAAACAAATCGCAAAAGCATAAATATGACTGGCATACGAATTCCCTCTCATAACCCTGAAGATTGGTTTCTTGGAGTCATTAAATTTTTTGATTCAAGAAAAGATTTCGGCTACATCGCGTCGAATAATTGCGGGATGAGATTGGCCACATATGAGCAAGACTTCTGGGTTAATTCAGACTGTTTTACGGATTCTTCTGCAAAGGTAGAAGGAGCCCTTGTTGTATTTCAGTGGGAACATCAGTCTGGAGGGAAACGCCGTGCCAAAAATGTCCGTCGATTTTCCAAATCATTGGAAGAGGATTGTAAACTTGCGGTAAAATACTGTGGTACACACGAAGTGGTTCAGCTCAAAGAACGTCAAGTGAATATGATGGGATTATGCGGATTGCCTCGAAAATATTTACTTCCACAGTTGAAGGCGTCAATTATTTCAAATGAAAATCGTAACATCGAAACTACTCTTGAAATATTCAAACAATTCATTGGCAAATACAAGACCGTTTTGCCTCCTAATAACTGGCGCTATGTATTCTCAAAGGATTTTGATTCGGAATTAAAATCTGAATGGATCCAAATCTTTTCCATTCTCTCGGATGAAGAATGGATCGCTGTTTTGAATGCATATCCACCAGCTGTAATATACGCCAATGACGTAACTATTGACAATTGGTTGAAGCAGCTAACGCCGAGGTTCGTTGATTCTACAGCTCGTGACGATTTCAAATACACATTAGAACTTCTGAACGAAGTACAGAAAGCTGTGTACGTAAAAAAATGGAGAATTGCCGCTGAGGAAGACTTTTTGCAGAAACTTGCTTCGTACAAGCAGAAAGGTGAAATTCCACGTTCGATAATAGGACCTTTCGATGAGCTAAAAAAGGCACGTATCCTATTAGCAAAGTTCTCTGACAATCAATTTGAATCAGAAATCCAAGATTGTCTTGATTCAATAAAAGCTGCCAAATTTCGGGCAGCATTGGAGGAGTTTTCAAAAAATCAAGATTCATATAGACGGGATCGTTTGAAAGAAGCATTCAAAGAACTGGAAAATCCTTTGAAATATGTTGGCGAATTTACTGAGATTGTAAGTCCTATAATTCAAAAATATATTGATGCGAACAATCTCGTAAGTGTATTTAGTATGCTTAAATATGCGTCTGAATTTAACGAAGATTTTTCTACTTCATTCCTGTATGGACTGAAATCAAGTGTCGAGGAGACACTTAGTAATGAACTGAGCGAGGCGATTTCAAAGAATAGTAAATACTATTTTGAGAATACATTTGAAAATCACTTCTCGCAGTTTACCTCTCTTTATGACAATGAATATGCCACATTATTAAAGGTGCAATATGAACAACAAATCCGTGAATCTAAATCCATCGATTTGCTGCTATATGCTGCTGACAGTCGGTTTGAATGGATTTCACAGGAAGACGCAATAACACTCTGCAAAGGGATAATCGACTTATGGTCTTATGAAGACATCGACAACTTACTGAATGGATATATTGTAGATGATACGGACTCGCGAGTAGCTTCTTATATTTTTGTCCACGCCATTGATTTAATTGCAAGCATCAACATCAATGACTCCTTCGGAGGGAATTCAAACGATATAGACTCTACGTCTAAAGATTATTCTTCCAAGAGTATCTATTTTATTGAGAGATTACTTAAACTAAATAATACGGAAACCACCCGAAATAGATGGGGGCAATATATTTCTACACTTAATGCTGAGACTCTACTTGCATTATATGACCGAGGACTAATCAATATTCTTCCAAACGATGTCATTGAACATGTAGTTAATGGTCTATCCCTTAAAGACACCTTTAACTCTCCGAATGGCTGGTATTCCGTTCCTGCTTTTCAGAATAAAAGCATAGAGAAAATTTTAAGCAATCCAACTGCTGATATTTTTAGTTCTATTGCTAAGATTTTAGTGTCGGCGACTATTGATAAAGATAACATCGGTCTCTATATTTGGCTTACTGAACTACTTGCTTTCAATAAGCCTAAAGATATGGACTACTACGAGACGCGAGATTGGGATAACAACTTTTCTCAAAAACTCACAACTCTAAGAAACTCGATTCCAGAGGATTCTCCACTCATTGCGGTCATATGGGCTGTATATATGCAGACTCGTTCTTCTCAGGCGGGGTTGGCTAAGTTTTTTTCATGGTTCCCTCCATATTTACAGATTAAAATAGTCAAACGACTATTTAGCTTTGTTGCGCAGGGAAAGCTAAAGCATACGGCAAAAAGTATGTATAATTTCCTATCATCTAATGGAGAGTCTCTTTCATTGGCTGTAGAGATTGCGTTTTCATATTTGATTATGAGGGAGAATGATCCATCTCAGAGTTTCAATAACAGCCATATGCTTCAACTTATAGATGGACGCTCTGACCATTCAGAATGGATTGGCATACGAGAGTTTGTGGAACAATGTCATGGCCGATGGAGAATTGAATATGACGAAAACATTAAAGTCTGGGATAATAAATTCTATAATGGCAGACTCCTAAAAGTAAAGAACTCCACCGACCTCTGCCTATTTATTCCCAACAAGATGGTCAATAAGAGTGGAGAAATTCAAAACTACAACAATAAGTTTGCTAAGACGATAGTAGACATTATCGCTCTTAATTTTGACGCATCTGCATATAAGGTTCAACGGATGGCTGAAGGAACTAAATATTTTTTCAATGAGTCAAGTCGAATCGAGGTACATTATTTGATTCGGGGCTTTAATATTTATTGTCCATCAACTGAAGAAACTTTAGTTTATTCAGTTGATGAAAATTATGAAGATTATTTCTGTGAATGTAGAGTCGCATATCAATTGAGCAACCGTGAGGGTTTGCCTTTTTATTGGTGTGGCAACAAACCGTGCTTCCGACCTTGGGTTCGATTTCATACGGATGAAGAATGGCAAAAGTACACCATGCTTGACTTCATGCGAATTTTGAATATCCCTGTCGATTATACCAACTTAGCCGGCAAAACCACAAAGCACGGCTATTTCATAAACTTCTCATCATTCCTTAAAAGTTTCGCTAAGTTCTACGAGCATCTAAAATGTCGTAAATGCAGCTCACTTTTGCATCCGGCAAACATTACAAACTTTGCTACACAGGCGGTTACGGAGTTTACATGTACTCATAATGGATGTGAAATGAATGGTGTATCTATATATCTAAACCATTGTTTCAATAGGTCCAAATGTAAATCTATCATAGATAGTCGAGACTCAAAACAATGTCCAAATGGGCAATATATATGCCCTGAATGTGGAGGCTGCTGCTCTACAGAAAACTTCCGAAACCGCATTTCAAATTTGGTAATGACCGGTGGCTTTGTTTCTCCTTGGTTGGAGAACTTCGTTAAGAGTAGTCTTGGCCATTGGGAAAAGAGTGAATATTATTGTTCAGATTGTGGCGCACTTATGGCAATGGGCGATGGATTTATCAAATGCCCAAAATGCGGTAAAACATATAACGAACATAAATGACATAAAATTAGCGATGGCAACATTTTACAAATACAGATGCTCTTGCTGCGGCTATGAGCATACAGGCAATAAGGCTGGATTCGATGGAATCATGGCAGGCCTGGTAGTGGATTTCAAGTGTGACCACTGCAAGGAGATTGTCAGCGTGCTTATGCACGACCACATGTTCTATGTTGATTGCCCAAATTGCAGGGAAAGAGTCGTGTCAACGTGGAATCCTATAGATGGTCACTGTCCAAAATGCGGTGGTAAGATGGAAGAGGTAGAAGGAAGTTGTATGTTAGCAGATTAAAGGCATGGGAGAATTTGTCCCTTCAAACTTGGATCCCATCCAAGAGGTAATTCAACGGGTACGCTCCTTGAAGAACCCCAATATGCGAGATTCTGATTGCCAAGCTTTGGAGAAAAGGTTTTATGACCAAGATTGGGTTACCCAACTTGACATATATGAAGTGTGGCTTGAGCAGCCCAATATTGCTTGATTTGCAACTTAATGAAATTTTAAAAAACGATGAAAGCATTGACATATATAGGCAAAGGACGGTTTGAGGTAACGGAGAAGACGAAGCCGGTAATTTCCGAACCCACGGATGCTGTAGTAAGGGTGACTCTGAGCAGTATCTGCACGAGTGATTTACATATCAAGCATGGTAGCGTGCCGAGAGCTGTGCCGGGAATTACTGTCGGGCATGAGATGGTCGGTATCGTGGAGTCTATTGGTGAGGCGGTCAAGACGGTGAAGCCGGGCGACCGTGTTGCGGTGAATGTGGAGACGTTCTGCGGCGAGTGTTTCTTCTGCCGTCATGGGTGGGTCAACAATTGCATAGATTCGAATGGTGGTTGGGCACTCGGTTGTCGGATTGACGGTGGACAGACAGAGTTTGTTCGTGTGCCGTTTGCCGATAATGGGCTGACCCGTATTCCAGATAATGTGAGCGATAAGCAGGCTCTGTTTGTCGGAGATATACTTGCCACGGGGTATTGGGCTGCTAAGATTTCGGAGATTGGCCAAGAGGATACTGTGCTGATTATCGGTGCCGGACCGACCGGGCTTTGCACTTTGCAGTGCGTCAGGCTGTATAATCCGAAGCGGATTATTGTATGCGAGAAAGATGTGGTCCGGCAGGAGTTTGTCATGAGCCATTATCCGGATGTGGTTGTCTTATCGCCAGAGGAGTGTCTGGAGGAAACGTTGCGACTTTCTGAGCATGGCGGTGCCGACCGCGTGATTGAGGTTGCCGGAGCGGATGACACTTTCCAGTTGGCCTGGCAAGCGGCTCGACCAAATGCGATTGTCACGGTTGTGGCTCTTTATGACAAGCCGCAGGTATTGCCCTTGCCCGATATGTATGGTAAGAATTTGACGTTCAAGACAGGTGGCGTCGATGGTTGCGACTGCGATGAAATCTTGCGGCTTATCTCAGAAGGTAAGATTGACACAACTCCCCTTATCACCCATATCTTCCCCTTCTCCAAAATTGAGGAAGCATACGACCTGTTTGAAAACCGCCGCGACAACGTTATTAAAGTGGCAATAAAAAACGATAATATAGATAACAATGGCGAAGAAGTTTGAGATACGGAATAGTACCGCTGAGTTTCTGATTTTCCAAATTGAAGGAAAGGAGGACGGAGTGCAGGTAGTGTACCGAAATGAGACTATTTGGTGTACGCAGAAAGCGATGGCGCAGTTGTTTGACGTGGGTGTGCCGGCAATCAGCAAACATCTTAAAAATATTTTTGAAAGTGGAGAGCTCATTGAAAATTCAGTTATTTCCAAAATGGAAACAACTGCATCAGACGGGAAAACATATTCAACCGCATTCTATAATCTCGACGCTATCATCTCGGTCGGTTATCGCGTGAACAGTACTCGGGCCACGCAATTTCGGCAATGGTGCACTTTTGTATTGCGGCAGTTTGCGATTCGCGGCTATGTGATTGACCGGAAACGGATGGAGAACGGCTCGTTTATCGGTGAGGACTATTTCGAGCATCTGTTGGCTGAGATTCGGGAAATCCGGATCAGTGAACGACGTTTCTATCAAAAACTTACGGATATTTATGCTACGAGCATTGACTATAACCGAGATGCCCCGACTACACGCTCCTTCTTTAAGAAAGTGCAAAACAAAATGCACTATGCCGTGCATGGCCACACTGCCGCCGAACTGATTATTGACCGGGCCAATGCCGAGAAAGAGCACATGGGACTGACCACTTGGGAGAATGCTCCTGACGGTAAGATTTTGAAGCCGGATGTCAGCATCGCCAAAAACTATCTCAAAGAGACCGAATTAGAGGATATGGGACGGATTGTCAACTCTTTCCTTGATTTGGCTGAAGACATGGCAAAGCGTCATATCCCTATGACAATGGAAGATTGGGCTAAACGAATCGACAAATTCCTTGACCTCACCGACCGCCCTATTCTTTCGGATGCCGGACAAGTAACTGCCGAGCAAGCCAAGGAACACGCTGAGACAGAATTCGAGAAGTACCGCGTCATCCAAGACCGTCTATTCCAATCCGATTTTGACCGCTTCAACGGTGACAACCTCCTACCACTTGACTTCGTCAAAGAATAGATTATGACAAACGAAGATAAATACCCAAAGACAGGCCCATTGCCTGATGGCAAAAATATTGTTACCAGAACCTATCCGAGAGAGCCTTTAACTCCGGAAGAAGGAGGATACGAAGTCATACCACCGGGTGACCCACGCATCAAAGAAATCGAAGAGTTCAACCGTCAACTCCGACCGGGACTTTACGCCCAGCTTGATAAGGAAAGACAGTCTGAGACTCGCAGCCACAAGTAACGTTGTGAGTAAAGTAACACGCAGTAGAGTCAATCAGATTTCGATGACGGCGGAGTCGTTAAAGGTGGTGTGTTCACCGACAAATACGTATCCGAGAGGGTTGCTGATGAGGTGGGTGTTGCCTATCATCAGGTCGGTTTGATGATGGGCGTGGCCGTAGATCCATGCGTTGATTCTGCTGTCGGCGATGTAGTTTCCAAGTTCTGTGGCAAAAGCCACGTTCAGCGGATCACTGGAAAAACGTTTGTCAATGGCTGCGAATGTCGGGAGGTGATGTGTCACGACCACAATCTTTTCCGCATCGCTCGTTTCAACGGCATTCTGTATGAAATCGAAGTTCTTTTCAAACTCATCAGTTATATCTCTGGCAGTGAGTCGGTGACGGTTATATAAAATCTGACGGTAGTCGTTCATTCCGGACTGGACCACCATTTCATCAACGGGCGAGATTCTTGACCAAAGCGTTGAAAGGATAAAGTCGGTGTCATCTATCCGTACGACTTTGTTGTGATAGTAGCCGACATTGGGAAGAAACATCTTCTGCCAACTTTCACCCATCGCGGCAATGTCGCCATTGTTGTAAAACTCATGATTGCCGGCCACCATCAGCACCTGACGATAGTTTTCTGACATCCATTTCCACAAGCGCAGGTGCTCCACGTTCTTATCCACAAGATACCCGACATCCCCGGCAATGACGAGAATGTCTCCGGCGACCTCAATCGCCGGGTCTTTCGCATTCATCATCCGGAGATTCTCATGAAACTCCAGATGCAGGTCAGAGCAATATTGAATCTTCATAGATGCAATTATTCATAAAGTTACGGCATATTTCCGAATTTGCCAAATGTTTGTGAAAAAACCACATTGGTAAAATCATCACTTCATGTTTGGGCATTAGGCAGTCTATTTCCTATTTTTGTAGAATTCTACAGTTTTTGGTAACACTCACGTAAAATCCGGAAATCCTGAATAGCACGACTAAAAGTTGAAGGATACTGCAATTTTTGGTAATGTAGATTGAGCATGAACTCTATCATATTACTAAAAGTTGCGGTTTACCACATTTTTTGGTAAAACAACGGAACACAGAATTTTTCACATTGTCTGATCCCGCCTTCTAATGTGACAAGTAAGAATTGAACTAAATCACACTTTAAGGTGTTATTTATTTGGAGAATTAAATTATATAGTGTATCTTTGCGCTATAAATCCAAGATATTATGATTACAGCCAAGAACGAGCAGGAAGTGGAAGCCTTTCTCCGAGAATTCAAACCCAAATTCAGCATTTGGGGAATAATCTTTCTTCATCGGGATAAGAATGAAGAGGCTCTCCGTGCACTTGGCATAACTCCTGTGGCGCGTGAAGAGATTATCAAGAAAATCGAGAAGGAAGATTATTCTCACTCAATTGTTGATGAGGCGTCGTTCGGTGATATGTGGGTATTCGGCAAAGATTACGACGGCACGGAGCTGTATATAAAAATATCTATGGGTGCGCCGGGAAGCAAAACTATCTGTATCTCGTTTCATGAGGCAGAGCATCCCCTTAATTATCCTTTCAAAAAGAAATAGGCTATGGAGAAGTATGTAGATATGAAAAGTCCATTGACTGGTGGAAAGGTCAAGGAGGTAAGCACGACGGAAGTGAAGGAATTTCGCAAGGAGAAATTCCGCGTTCACGTCCGCTATTACATTTGCGAGGATACCGGCGAGCAATTTACGACAACTGAACAGGATTCATTGCAATTCAACGACCTATATTCCCAGTATCGTATCCGCCACGGCATTCCCTTTCCCGACGAGATCAAGGAAATCAGAACCCGCTACGGGTTGAATTATTCCCAGATTACAAGGATTCTTGGTTTTGGTGCGAACCAATACGCCAAATATGAGAATGGAGAGGTGCCATCAGAATCCAATGGTAAAATGATTGCAGCCATACGCGACAAGGATGTAATGTTGGGACTGCTGAAAGGATGCAAGGGAACTTTTCAACCGTCGGAATATGAGCGCATTCTCGCCTCAATCAGCATGAGCGAGATGAAAGAGGATGAGTACGCAGCACTCCATCATGTTATTTTCAATGATGACAGCCGCAGCATCTTCAACGGTTATGGAGGGAAAAGCGTTCCGAAACTGTTTGATATGGTTAGCTACATAGTGATGAAGCATGGGGAGGTATTCCCGACGAAACTGAATAAATTGATGTTCTATGCGGATTTCAACCATTACCGCAAAACGGGCCAATCAATAAGCGGCCTTCAATATCGAGCATTGAATTTCGGTCCGGTTCCCGACCATTATGCCACAATCTATGACAACACTCCCGAACTTGATAAGCGACTGATTGAAGCTCATGATATGGTGAGCACCCTGCTTTCATGCAATTCCAATAAAGATTACGAGACTCTTTCCGACTCTGAGAAGGAATCCATTGACTATGTTATTGCAAAATTGAAGCCCCTCTCCGTCTCCGCAATAATAGAAGCGAGTCATCAGGAAAATGGTTGGCAGCAAAGCTCCATAGCGCATAGCCACATCCCCTACGACGAAGCTTTTGAACTGAAATTAGTATGAACATAAAAGGTCGGATAGCATTTACGAAGTTGGCTATCTGCCAGAAATTTATTAACTTCGCATAAGGTCAACGACCGCATGTCCGGCATTGGTGCCGCGCATGTCTTTAAGTCCGCAAACCGACCGCAGAAACATCCCGACAGAGCTACTTGTACGGCTCTTGTACGGTTTAGATTTGCACGGTATTGCAAATCAGAATATTAACTATTTCTGCATCGGAAAATAGATGATTGTCACCATTTGGTGATAAATGGCATAAACTATTGAAAAGTCGCTCGTTACCGGGCGACTTTTTTTCGTGCTTACTGCTCAATAAAACCACTTTTCACCACTTTTCACCTGCTTTTTTGTACCCGATTTGTAGCGAATAGCCATGAGCCGCAATCGGCCAACGAAAGGTTATGGACGATGTTTACGTAGATTTACGTCGGTTTACGCCCATATACACTTTCGGCGAAATAACTGGCGAAATAACCACCGAAAATGTAAAAAATGAGCAGTAACATTGAAATCAAAAAGAAATGCCGTTGGTGTGGAATTGAGTTCATCGCTCGCAAGACATCAACAGAGTACTGTAGCCACCGGTGTTCGGGGCTGGCATACAAGGAGCGAAAACGTCAATCTCGGCTTGAATCCTATCAGCAGGAATACGAGCATCAGCAGTCGGGTCGAGCAGAAGTAGCAACACAAGAGTTCTTGACACCGACCCAAGCGGCAAAACTTCTTGGAGTCTGCCACATGACAATCTACAACTATATCAATCAAGGTGTAGTGAAAGTTTGGAAACTGAAAAGGAAGACTCTTATCAGGCGGGCAGACATTGATGCTTTGTTTGACATTCTCAGAGTTGAACAAGTGACAGAGGCTAAAGTACCCACACCCATCACCGAATTCTACACCTCGAAGGAGGTGCAAGAGAAGTATGGCATATCCAATTCGGGACTCTATGAGATAGCCAAGCGCGAGAGCTGGCCGAAGACTCAGCAAAGAGGCAAGACCCTTTGGAGCCGGAAACATGTTGACGCTTATTTCGCAAAACAACAACCCAGTGATGAAATATCTGAGTGGGACACCGCAGCTGAGATTCAGGCGCGATATGGAATGTCATTATCGGCAATATACTGTTTGGTGTCAAAGGAGGCCATCCCCAAGAAGAAAGTCGGTGCAGCTACATTCTATTCCAAATATCATTTCGATTTAGCCAAAGGCATAGCCGAGCCGAAAGAACCGGAGTATTATACATACCCTGAGGCGATGGAGAAATATGGGCTGACACGTGACCAGCTGCACCACTATCTGAAGTATCACAACATTACCCGTGTGAAGAAGGGTAAGTACACTCATATTCTCCGGAGTGAATTGGATAATCTCTTGAAATCCCCGGAGATATAGCCAATGGAGACGATTTGGAGATACATCGGAGAGCATCCGGACTCTATTGTTCTCCCTCGATTCTCATGCTTACTTTGTGTCAAATTATAATCCCCCCACACAGATGAATACATGTACCAAAGTATTCCTCCGCAAGCGTCCATACGCCGGAGGAAAGCTATCGCTGTATCTTGACTATTACCCGGCGATACGCAATCCGCACACCAACAAGATGACACGTCGTGAGACTCTCGGTATTGTCATCTTTGCGAATCCCACCAATGAAATGCAACGCCGTTTCAATCAGGAAATGGAAGAAAAGGCCGAGGCCATACGTTGCATCCGTTATCAGAGTCTGATAAATGAACAGTTTGGTTTTCTCGATAAGACAAAGCAGAAGCAGGATTTCCTCGCCTACTTCGAGAAGAAAGCCAAAAGCAAGTATGACAAATGGATGAGTGTATATCTACATTTCAAGAACTTCACCAGAGGTCAATGCACTTTCGGTGATGTTACCGTGAGCCTGTGCGAGGACTTCCGTGACTATCTTCTCATAGCCTACTCACTGCGCCACCCGGAGAAGAAGATACCCTTATCGGCAAACTCTGCCGCCGGATACTGGTCAACATTCCGTTGCTTATTGAAAATGGCATACAAGGAGAAACTTCTGCTTGAAAATGTCAATGATTTTCTTGATGGACTCAAATGGCAGGAGGTCAAGAAGGAGTATATCACATTGGAGGAGATGAAGATTCTCGCAAACTCTCAATGCGACATTCCAGTGTTGAAGCGAGCCTCTATGTTCGGTCTATTCACCGGCTTACGTCTCAGCGACCTTCTTCAGCTCAAATGGGAGAATATCGAGCGTAGTCCCGATGGAGGCCACTGCCTCAGACTCTGCACTGAGAAAACAGAAACCGAGGCCACACTCCCTATCAGTGAAGAAGCACTGCAATATTGTGGTGAACGAGGTGACGGTCTTGTTTTCAAGGGCTTCAAACGTTCAATGGCTCAACACGCTTTCAAGAATTGGGTAAAGTCAGCAGGGATAACAAAGAAGTTGTCGTTCCACTGCCTACGCCACTCATTCGCCACCATCCTTATCTCATTGGGTATAGATGTGTATGTGGTGTCGAAGATGCTTACTCACCGTAGCGTCAGAACGACCCAGATTTATGCCGAAGTGGTCGGCGAGAAGAAACGCGAAGCCTCCAACGCCATCACGCTCAAATAGTCACTATCCATTCAGTTCTATCGAAAAATGCCATCTTGCAGAAATGCAGGGTGGCATTTTAACATATCGGGTCACGAACAATCGTCGACAACTCCGTGTTTTATTCTTGTTTACAAAATTCAGCACAATTTAAGAGTCATAAAAATCGAATGAAAGACCTGATTAAAGGCCACAATCCGCTGATGCTATTCTTCGTAGCTCTAATGAGTCTCTTCTTTGCGTATGCGGTGAGAAACAAGATTGTCAGTGAAGGTCACACTGACTTAAACGCCAATTTCTTCTTTTTCATGGTATTGGCAAGTTGTATCGGAGTTTATTTCCTTATCCATGAAGGGATAAAGGAACTCACGGACTTCTTTGTCAAGAAGAGTTGGAAGAAACGCGGAATAACTCCGCAGACCGCTACAAGTCTGGACACTTCAACGAATGAGAACAAAAACTCCGAAATTGAACAGCCAACGACCGAGAGTCAACCTCTTACGAGAGAGGATGCAAGAATGCTGTTGACCGAGGTTTTGGCAGTCAAAGCTGAAAAAGCTTCTGACGAGAAAGAGGAGTTAGTCAAGACTATCAACGAAAATATGCTTGACCTGTCGAATGTTGCCTCCAATGCTGCTAACGAGATTGAAGCAGGATTGCAACGTACATTCCAAGAGGCGTGTCTATACACAATCGAAGTACTTGGCCCCTATATGACCAAAGAAAATCTGGAGATACTAATAAGCCGGTTATCGAAGTTTCAGAGAGCTGGTAATAAGACATGGTCGGTATTATCTGCAAGTGAGACTGTCCACAAAAAAGTGGAAACTCATTCTCCTATTACCAAAACAGACCTGTATCACTATGGCTGGAATATGCAACAACTCTTCAGCAAGAGTGGACCTCAGGCAGCATACTTCCTTCAAAGCACATTCCATGAGCATTTTGAGGATCTCCAATTGAAGACAATCAAAGGAAAACTGACCCTTGACGCGGACAAAGGCATTATCAAAATAAATAAAGAATTCAGTCCCAACTATCGCAATCGGTTGGAACGAGAGAAGCAGAGGAATCAGCGTGAATTGACTAAGCAGCTTGAGGAAGAGCAGAAACAAAAGAAGTTCGAAGCTCAAGCCGACCGTCGAGAAAAGGCAGAGGAAAGATACAGGCAGCAGCAATCAAGTCAAACTCCACAGCCGCCAAATGCAAGCCCCTCCAAAGACTCGAAATCGGGAAGGATGACAGATGATGACAAAGCTTATGCGTCTGCCGCCAAATTCCGTGAAGAGGATTATGATGACAACTTAGACGATGATTTGGACGGAATCACAGAGTTCCCGGATTTGTCTGGTTCATGTTATTGAATACTCATCTCCAAACCATCTCCACTCAATTTCTCCGGAGAAAAGTACTGATTTATAGCTTCGGAGACGTTTTGGAGACACTTTAGAGTCGGTTTAGACCCTATTGTTCTCCCTTATTTCTCCCTGTAATTTTGCAACCGAATCCTTGACACGGATATGCCATGTTGGCGTGCCGTTTTCCCAAGGGTTCGGTTGTAAATTTATGGAAACATCCATCACCTTTGATAAGTTGCCCGAAGCGGTGACTTATCTGACCGCGTTGGTAACAAGCCTGCTCGGTGAACTGAGGGAGTTGCGCAACGCGCTCTCCCCACCCCAAAAAGTCGCGCCTGATTTTATATCCACTAAAGAGGCGTGCGCATTGCTTGGAGAGTGTAAGAACACTCTTTATAAAAAGGCGCGAAACGGCGTTGTCCCGGCTTACAAGAATCCCGGCGGCAAAGGCTGGCGCTTTATCCGAAGCGAGCTGCTCGATTATATGGCATCGGGCAAGCCGAAATCACAAGCGCAAGCCTATGACGAGATGGTAGCCGAGATGAACAAGGGTCTTCGTCCCGGAGGTAGAAACAAATCCTGTCGCTTATGAGTAAGGAATCTACACCTCAGCTCATCCTTGACAAAGCCATCAACCTAAGCGTCAATCCGACCGGTAGCGGTTTCCCCATCAGCATCTTTCCTTCAAAAATTCAGAAAATCATCAGAGAGGTAAACGATTGCTATGGATTCCCTATCGACTATGTCGGAGCGGCGATGCTGGTTGCGGTTTCAGTCGCGGTGGGCAACACTTATCTGGCGAGGATGAAAGAGGGTTGGGACGAAAGCGCCATTCTGTATATGGCACTAATCGGCAGACCCGGAGCCAACAAGAGCCATCCGTTGAGTTTCGCCATGCGTCCGTTTGTAGAGCATGACTACGAGCAAAACAGAATTTACGAGAAACAGTATCTGGAATATCAGGATCAATTGGAGATGAGCCGGAAGGAGCGTGCAGAAAAAGGTATTGAGGTCTGCCCCCGTGAACCTGTCCGCCGCCGCTTCTTGGTTTCCGATATAACGCCGGAGGGACTAAGCCTCATTCATTCTCAAAACCGCCGTGGTCTGTGTCTTCTTTCAGACGAACTTTCTGCATGGGTCAAAAACTTCAACCGCTACAACAACGGCTCTGAGGAACAGTTTTGGCTTTCGGTATTCAGTGCAAAGCCAACGATGTCCGACCGCAAAAGTTCCCGCAGTTCCATCTTCATCAAGCGTCCGTTTATTTCGGTTATCGGTACTATGCAAAAACGCATCCTTTCAGAACTTGCCAAAGGTGAACGCTCGGCAAACGGGTTTATTGACCGCATACTTTTCGTGATACTCAAACAGGAGCTGTCAACCCGATGGTCGATGAAGCAGCCGACATTCGATGTCGCCGATGAATGGCAAAATATTCTTTCCCGACTGATGTGCATTGAATGTGCCTACGATGAAAACAACGACATTTTGCCTGTCATCGTCCCCTTTGCTGAAGAAGCCCTTGAAAGACTTTTTGAATGGCAGCATAACTTGTCAGACAAATGCGACACAGAACCGAATGAGACCCTTGTCGGCATCTATTGCAAATTACAGATATACGCCATCCGATTTTGCCTGATAATACAAATGGTACGATGGGCTTGCAATGATGCCGGGAAAGATGTCATCGACCTGATTTCAGTTGAGAGAGCCATTACCCTTGCTGAATACTTTATGGAGTCAGCCAAGAAAGTTCAGACGATTCTAAAAGAGCTTTCGCTCACCGCACAGCAGTTGGCCATTGTCACCGCCTTACCTCCGGAATTTACTACTGGGAGTGCTATCGCCGTGGCTGCGGAAAACGGCATGTCGGAGCGTGCGCTTATGGAGTTTCTAAAGAACTTCAACGGCAAACTTTTTCAAAAGTCGAAGCATGGGAATTACATCAAACTCTGACCTCATGCAGTATCAGCAGATTCAGCAGTTTAGCCTTGTAAACTGCCGAAACTGCGCAAACTGTACCACACTCAAATTTGACACTCCGATGGCTTGCAGAGCTACACCATCCGAGTATCAAAAGGGTATGGAATCAGGGCAGAGACTGCTTCTCAGACTCTGCTTTTCTCATCGGGACTTCGTAATGCCGAAGGCTCGCAGTGGATTTTACAGTGACAGGAGCAAGTTAGTGTTTTGGGACAACCAAAACCCGCCGAAGACCACCTCCGGCGGCACGGCTAAACTTGCATCCCGTCGGTCTAAAACTATTTATCAACCAGTCGCCATCAGTGGCGAATTACCTTCTAATTTTCTCGCAAATGACAAATGAGAAATCTCCAAAGAGGAAAGGTGGCCGACCTCCAAAATCAGCCACAGAGAAGAGGCGTTACCGCTTCACTTTGAAAGTCTGCACAGCAGAAAAGTTCGACCTTTTGACCAAGGCCGGACAAGCCGGGCTGCCCCCTACTGAGTATATCCGACAGAGCGTGGCACACTCAGTAGTAAAGGAACGGATGACTCCCGAACTTGCCGAATTTCGGCGCGATGTATGCGGTATGAAAAACAATCTCAACCAGACGGCACATGTCGCCAACCGAGATGGATATGCTTTCGCTGCGCAGATGAACCGCGAGCTTTGCGCCCGTCTTGACAACGCCCTCAAACATTTTGGCCTATGATGTCGAAGTTGAAGAAAGGACAGGAATTCCGAGGTGCGATTACATACGTTCTCAATGACAAAAAAGGTGCGGAGATCATAGCCGCCGATGGACTCATGCTCGACTCGATTGACAGCATTACCCATAGCTTTGAGGCACAAGCCGAGATGAATCCGAGGCTGACAAAGAATGTCGGGCACACCGTACTGAGTTTCTCGCCCAATGATGCCCCACGCATGAGCAATGACTATATGCGGCAAATTGCGCTGGAGTATCTGGAACGAATGGGCATCCGCGACACTCAGTTTCTGATTGTGCGTCACCACGACCGGGAGCACCCACATTGCCATATCGTTTTCAATCGCGTCAGCAATTCCGGCAAGACTATATTCGATAGCAACGAGCGTTTCCGTAGCCAGCGGGTTTGTCGGGATATTACCGAGCGAGAAGGACTGTATATGGCACCCGGCAAAGAGGAAGTCAAACGCAATCGTTTACGTGAGCCGGACAAGACACGTTACCGGATATTCGACATCATCAAGGCCGAGTTGCCACGACACACTGATTTCAACAGCTTCATCGCGGCTGTTGAGAGCCACGGCATAGAATGCACCCTCATCAACAACGGAAGCACCAACAAGGTGCAGGGCATCCGGTTCAAGATGGGTAAGTATGCGTTCAATGGCTCAAAGATTGATAAGTCGTGCAGCTACTCCAAGTTGATTCGTGCATTGGAAGCCAACAAGCCAAGAGTGCAACATCAGCCGGAACGTCAGAAGCCGATGCCTCAGCAATCTCACACTCCACAACAGGAGTACAGAGACGAGTCGCAGGATTTCAGCCTCGGTCTAAACTTATTTCAACTTCATTCAAGCGGCGATAATGTACCGGTTACAGAAACGACATGGTACAAGAGTCGCAAGCGTAAACCTAAAAAAGGAAGATCTATATAATGAACACCTTCACAACACCTCAGGGAGAAGCCGGTAAGAATCCGGCGCTCCCAACCCCTTCCTCAAACGCGACTGCAAGCCCCAAGAATATCGACCTCAACACCGTCTATATGTTCTTCGAGGAACTGTGCAACAAGTTTGAGAAAGGTCAAGCCAAACAGTCTGATGGCTCACAGGTTCAGACTGAAGTGCATGATACCAAATTTTTTGAGGACATTATTTCCAACTGCCTCAAAAAAGTTCAGTTCAAGGTTGTGGCACCTGAACCCGATTTGTCGGTCATTCCCAAGCCTAAGGACTACTCTCAGAACTTCACCGACCTCGGGACAAAAATTGAAAAGAAAGATTCCGAAACGGCAAAGGCTCTTAGTACGTTGGGCACGACCATGACAAAATTGGAGGCGGCTGTCAAGTCGAATACTGCCGCCGCCAATGGCGGACCCAAGGTACAGAAAGTTGAGAAGACTATCAAGTTTGACATCAACTCATGGAAATGTTTCGCTTGCGTGGTCGCCAGCTTCATCATCAGCCTTTTTCTCGGTGTATGGATTATTATCCAAAGCCATGACATGGATAAGTACACCGACACCGATCTGAAATATCGCTTTATCCAGATGAATGGCAGCGTATCAAGTGTCGGACTCGACAGCATTGAAGTCTGGTTTCAAGACCCAGACAGAGTGAGTAACATCCGCAAGATGGTCACCGAGCATGAGCAACGTATGGAGCAACTCCGCCGCTCGACTCTTGAACGCGACCGCCTTAACAATGAGATTAACGAACTTAATTCTCAGAACACCCCCAACAAAAAATTATTACTGTCCGCTAAACTTTTTTTGAGCGATTGAAAAATTAGGGCTGGC
>ERZ778513.296-NODE-296-length-44471-cov-18.008330_pt1 | contig 44471 bp, 35 predicted proteins | sample MGYA00510345_ERZ778513 | MGnify/ENA primary metagenome ERZ778513 (study PRJEB29527, sample SAMN07138966) | mouse gut metagenome | material: feces | host: mouse | place: China:Nanjing | collected 2016-01-25 ... | reverse complement strand
AAGATATTAACTTAAGTTTCAACTACTTCGGTAATTTTTACCGAATCATTGTAATAATATGATATCGGGAAATATTCCCGGGAAACTACATATAAGTAAGGCTTAAACGCTAAGATTTACTGGCGGCTTCGGCTGCTGCGCGCTGCTTTTCGGCGGAGATTTCCTTGATGTTCCATACGGCGAGGGCGCCGAGGAGCATCAGGATGCCGGCTACGACGATCATGAATATGGTCTGTGGCGCTCCGGCCTGTGCGGTGTCAGCTGCGGCTACGGGGAAGAAGCCGAGGATGAGTCCGCCGAGGAGTGCTGCGATAATCTGCGGGAAGCAGATTGTGCAGTTGAAGAAGCCGAGGTATGTGCCGATGTTTTTGCCGGAGAGTGCGTTGGTGAGGATTGTGAAGGGCATTGCGAGCATTGCGGCCCATCCGCATCCCATGAGTCCGTAGGGGACTGTAAGCGCCCATTTTGATGAGCAGAAGTAAACTGCGATGAAGCCTATCGCACCGATGACGAGGCTGACGGAGTAGGCGAAGCGGCGGTTGCGGAAGCGTGGGAGCACTGCGGCCCAGATTACGGCTACGACGGCCTGTATGGCGAAGAGGACGCCGTTCCAGTCGCCGGCGTCCTGATATTGCTTGGACTGGGCGTTGAGCACTGTGGAGTATTTAGGCGTGATTTCTGCGGCGAGGGCCGAGGGGAGTTCGGTGACCTGTTCTTTCTCGTAGACTCCGTTGCGTTCGACGACGATGTGAGCTGTTGAGAGTTTGTGGTCGGGGGTGATGGTGGAGAATGTTGTGACTGTGGCGAGTGGTGCGGTGAGTGTTATCTCATTGCCGTCGACTGTGATGATGTCGCCTGCCGCGCCGAATTCTTCACCGGGGCGGACGAGCGAGACGCCTTTGTCGTAGAATATCTGTCCGCCTTTGACGAGGAGCGCTCCTTCGGCATTCTTGATGCTGTCGGGGTAGATGAGGTTGTCGTTGACGGTGACGCCGCTGATGGTGAGGCGTCCGTCGTCGATGACGAGGGCTTCGTCGGCGAAGAGATATTTGTCGGAATATGTGGTGCCGTTGATTTCGACGCCTGATACTTTCTGTTCGGAGGGGCAGTCGAATGCATGTCCGGCGATGGCGTCGGTGGAGTATGTCCAGAGGAAGAGGAATCCGCTCCAGCAGAAGAACTGAACGAGTCCGATGGTCCAGAACACGGCGGGGGCTGTCTTGAGTGCACTGCCCATCTGTGTGAACATGTTGCCTTTTTTCTTGTCGGTCTCTTCGGGCACGCCGTTGTATTCGGCATACAATTTCGGGGGCATCTCTTTGACTTTTGCGAATGTGTAGAGCACGCAAAGCAGGAGAATGAGCGCGCCGAGGTAGAAGGCGAATGTCACTGTGGGGGGGACTTCACCTTCGGGGGCCTGGTTGCTGACGAAGAGTGCGAGAATGATGGGCGCGAGGTAGCCGACGAATGAGCCGGCGTTGCAGAGGAAGCTCTGTATGGAGTAGGCCAGACCTTTCTGTTTCTCGTTGACCATGTCGCCGACGAGCATTTTGAATGGCTGCATGGCCATGTTGATAGAGGTGTCGAGGAGCATGAGGCAGAAGAGGCCGAATGTGATTGCGGCGGAGACTGAGAGTCCGAGACTGCCTGCGTTGGGGAGGAAGCACATGACGGTGATTGCGATGGCTGCTCCTACGATGAGGTAAGGGAGGCGGCGTCCGAAGCGGTTCCATGTGCGGTCGGAAGCAGAGCCGATGATGGGTTGCACGAGAAATCCCATGAGAGGGGGAAGAATCCAGAAGTAGCTGAGCTGGTGAGGGTCGGCACCGATGGTCGAGAAGATGCGGCTCACCTGAGAGCTTTGGAGGGCGTAGGCAATCTGGACTCCGAAAAATCCGAAGCTCAGATTCCACAGCTTCCAAAAGCCTAAGTCGGGTTTAGTTTTCATGTTGATTGAATGTGAATGATTTATTTATTTTTTATTTAATTTCAAAAGTAGGGTGATATCATTGCGGTCTGTGTCATTTGATCTGAGAGTAGAGCCATTCAATTTCCTGCGGCCATAGCGCTTCGTCGGGTGTTTCGAGTATGAGCGGGATGTTGTCGAAGCGGGGGTCGTTGACGAGCATTGTGAAGAATTGAGAGCCGATTTCGCCCTGCCCTATCGGGGCGTGACGGTCGACACGTGAGCCGAGGCCTTTTTTTGAGTCGTTGATGTGCATTGCCGACAGGTAGCCGAGACCGATTTCGCGGTCGAATTCCTGCCATGTGGCTTCATAGCCTTGGGGTGATGCGAGGTCATAACCTGCGGCGAACGAGTGGCAGGTGTCGACACATACGCCGATGCGCGATTTGTCTTCGACGCGGTCGATTATGGCGCGTATCTGCCCGAATGAGTATCCGAGGTTGGAGCCTTGCCCGGCGGTTGTCTCGATTACGGCTTTTACGCCGGATGTAGCGTCGAGGGCGATGTTGATTGACTCGGCGATTGTGGCGATGCATGCGTCGGTATCGACGAGGCGGAGATGTGAGCCGGGGTGGAAATTGAGCATCGACAGACCGAGCTGGGTGCAACGGTTGAGCTCGTCAAGAAAAGCCTCGCGCGATTGTGCGAGTTTGTCGGGGTCGGGCGAGCCGAGGTTGATGAGGTAGCTGTCGTGGGGCAGTATATGCTCCGGGGCGTATCCGAGTCTTTCGCAGTGCTCTCTGAAGAGGGCGGCTTCTTTGTCGGAAATCGGTTTTGACTTCCATCGCGATGGGTTGCGGGTGAACAGGGCGAATGCCCGGGCGCCGATTGCCTGAGCGTTGAGAGGCGCCTGCGCCACTCCGGAACTGACGGATACATGAGCTCCTATATATTTCATTGTTGTCTTAGTATGTTTTTTAGTCTTAAAAATAAACTTTCGGAAATGTAAACATGCGATTAAATCACACCTACAAAATCACACTGTGCCAGTGATAGTTCAGCTTTGTCATGGTTTGACCTACAAAGATAATTAAAAATATTAATGTCGACCAATTTTTCATTAAATTAAAAAGCGGAAAATATGGTGTTTTTTATCTAATGTTTTGCTGCTGTATGCAAATTTGACTATATTTGCAGTAAAGAAGGATAAAAGAGTAATGTTAGGAATTTCAAAGGAAGCGATATCCGAGTTGCCGCAGGCATTGTTCGGGGGGCGTATCATCGTGATCAACTCACCGCTTGACTGTCGCAAGGCAATAAAGTATCTGCTTACACAACCAATCGTAGGATTTGACACGGAAACGCGTCCGTCGTTTCACAAAGGCAATCCGCACAAGGTCGCTCTTCTGCAGCTTTCGACTGCGGGGGAGTGTTTTCTGATACGTCTGAACCGCACAGGTCTGACCGATGAAATCAAAGAGCTGATGGAGAGCGAGGATGTGCTCAAGGTGGGTCTGTCGATAAAGGATGACCTGCACTCGCTGTCGGCGCTTGGCCAGTTCGAGCCACGGAATGTGCTCGAGCTTCAGACATACGTAAAGGCATACGACATCGCCGACAATTCGCTGCAGAAAGTCTATGCGGTGATATTCAACGAGCGCATATCGAAAGGTCAGCGTCTTACCAACTGGGAGGCGGAAAATCTGACGGAAGCGCAACAGGGTTATGCCGCACTCGACGCATACGCCTGTTACCGGATTTACACCCATCTGCGCAGCGGCGGATTTAATCCGGCCGACTCGCCTTACAAAATAGAGGAGCAGGAACAATAATCCCCCACCCCAAATCATAAGTCATGAAAAGATCATCAATCATTTTAACTACAATGGCAATGGCAGCAGCAGCCGTGCCTGCAACAGCGGCAGGGCGCATACAATATCCGGCCGCGCCGGCAGATCCGGCTACCGACAGATATTTCGACATAACGGTAACGGACACATACCGTCCGCTTGAAAACGACACGGCCGCAGCGACTCTGCAATGGGTCGAGGCCGAGCGCAATCTGACAGAGGATTATCTGTCAAAGATACCGTTCCGCGGCAAACTGCGCGAACGCATAGCGTCGTTTCAGAATTACAAGAAGACCGGACTTCCGTGGAAAGCGCATGACAACCGTTATTATTTCTACGAGAACTCAGGCATGCAGAACCAGTCAGTACTCTACCGAAAGGGGACAATCGACGGAAAGGCCGAGGTGTTTCTCGATCCCAACACGCTGAGCGATGACGGCACGGTGGCGCTCACAGGTGTATTCATGTCGCCCGACGGCAAATATACAGCCTATACGATAAGCCGCAGCGGATCTGACTGGACGGAGATATATCTGCTTGACACAGCCACGGGGGAACTTCTTCCCGACCATATAGAGTGGGCCAAGTTTACCGGCGCCGAGTGGTATGGTGACGGCTTTTTCTACAGTGCGTATCCGACGCCCGAGGCGGGCAAGGAGTTTTCCAATGCCAACGAGAACCACCGCATATATTACCACAAGATCGGCACACCGCAATCTCAGGACAAGGTCTATTATGAGGACAAGGAGCACCCGCTCTATTTTCATTCGGCATATGTGCCCGACAACAACCATTACATCTTCCTGATGGCAGGCGGACAGGGCTTCGGACAGGCCATCAAGGTAAAGGATCTCAACGATCCCGACGCAGAATGGACTGTTATGGAACCGTCGCAGGACAATATCGTGGATATAGTCGACGTGATCGGCGACACGATTTATTTCACCACTTCAGTCGATGCCCCCAACTACCGTCTGATGTCGGCGCCTGTCGATAAGCCGTCGCGCGAGAACTGGCGCGAGCTCATCGCCGAGAGCGATGCTGTGCTTTCAGGCGCACAGATGGCCGGCGACAAAATCATTGCGAACTACCGCCGTGACGCCTCGTCGCACCCCGCGCTCTATGACCGCGAAGGCAACTTCATACGTGAAATCAAGCTGCCCGCGATTGCAAGCGCATCATTCTCAAGTTCGAAGCGCCACGACGAGGTATATTACAACGTGACCAACTATCTTCAGCCCTGGGCTCATTACAGATATGACCTCGCGACAGGCGAAAGCACGCTTACGGAACGTGCGTCGGTTGCCGGGTTCAATCCCGACGACTACGTAACGGAAGAGGTGTTTTATCCGTCGGCCGACGGCACACAGGTGCACATGCATCTGACTTACCGCAAGGATATAAAGCGCGACGGCAACAATCCGGTGTATCTTTACGGATACGGCGGTTTCAACGTGCCTCTTGGCCCGGGCTTCTCGCCCAACCGTCTGAACTGGCTTGAAAACGGCGGCATCTATGCCGAGGCCAATCTTCGCGGCGGCTCGGAGTATGGCGACAAGTGGCATGAGGCCGGCACGAAGATGCAGAAGAAAAATGTATTCAACGACTTTATCGCCGCGGCCGAATATATGATCAGAGAAGGATTTACAAATCCGGGACGTCTGGTTATAGAGGGAGGCAGCAACGGCGGCCTGCTCGTTGGCGCGTGCGTCAACATGCGCCCCGACCTTTTCGCTGTGGCTATACCTCGTGTAGGCGTAATGGACATGCTCCGCTATCATCTTTTCACCATCGGCTGGAACTGGGCCTCTGACTACGGCACATCGGCCGACTCGCCTGAGATGGCAGCATATCTGCGCTCTTACTCGCCGATGCACAACATCAGCAATGACGGTACCCCCTACCCTGCGATACTTGTCACCACCGCCGACCATGACGACCGCGTTGTGCCGGCACATTCATTCAAGTATGCGGCCAATCTTCAGGCGGCCGACACCGGCGACAAGCCCAAACTGATACGCATCGATTCCAAGGCCGGACATGGTGCGGGCAAACCGATAAGCAAGGTCATCGACGAATATGCCGACCTGTATTCATTCATCTATTATAATCTGGGCATCAACCCTGTCACAGAGTGAAAATCACAGCGGCAATAATATCAGCGGCGTGCTGTCTATCCCTTACAAGCTGTTTCACGGGGATAGAGAGCACGCCCCGCATAACGGTCAAGGAAGTCGAGCGCAACGTAGCCTCTGCCAATCCGGAGGCCGAGATGGACTCTCTTCTTTATCCCGAAGCAGCTACTTCCTGGAAGCCCGGGCGCAGATTTCTCGCCACCGACCCCAAGATATCGCTTATTTTCGAGAAAGAGCCGGCAGTGAAGCCGGGGGAGATACTCGTATTCGACAGTCTGTCGGCCGAGAGGTCAATTATCGGTGACACGATTTCCGTGCTGACATTTCACCGTGAAGCCGACGCCGGGTCTCAAGAAACACTTCGCTATAAGGTGGGTGTCGCACCGGGAGCGCTTTCCGAATTTTTCACGCTTCCGATGAGTGTTGACCTCGCGACGGTGGAGAATGCAAGGCGTTTACTTGCCGGCCGCACATTCTATATCATATCGTCACTTCGTGTCGACAGCAATCTGCGGCCGACAGACGGCGGCCGCAAATATGTCGCCGCTACGATAACGAATGTGGCACCTGGCAATGCCGATTATCCGTTGCGGGTGGATATCGCCGAGGATAACGGCAAAGAGTCGGCGGTGGCAATGACCGTAGGCGCAGCCCGCAGCTCCACACGCAATTTCGACAAGATTTTCGAGCTTAGCGACCCACGCACCCGCTATCCGGCAATAACCGATGATGTGTGGGACAATATCATCAACTCACGCGTGTCACCCGGCATGACAACAACTGAATGCCGCCTTGCCATCGGAACTCCAAACGACATAAAGAAATGGCATAACGGAGGCAGTTTCTTCGAAGGATGGGCATGCGAAAACGGCTGCTACCTTATATTTGTCGACGGACTGCTGTCGGAGATACGTTGATCTCAGACTGAAACAATGCGGCGTTGATGCCGTCATAACGCAACATGCAATCATAATGAAACTTACTTTTCTCGGCACGGGGACGTCGACAGGCGTACCGATGATAGGGTGCGAGTGCGCGACATGCCGTTCACACGACCGACGTGACAAAAGACTGCGCACCTCAGCGCTCCTGTCGGCAGGCAACACCAACATACTCATAGACGCAGGCCCCGATTTCAGGCAACAGATGCTCGACGCAGGGTCACCGCCACTGTCGGCGCTTCTCCTGACCCATACGCACTACGACCACGCAGGGGGAATCGATGACCTGCGGCCATATTGCTATCCCGACGGCTTCGACATATATGCCCAGGCCGCCGACATCGAAGACCTTCGCATGAAAGTGCCCTACTGCTTTGCCGAGCATCCTTACCCCGGCGCCCCTGTGCTCAACCCGCATGTCATAGCGCCGATGAAGCCGTTTGAAATAAACGGGTTAAGCATCAAGCCGCTTCCGGTCAAGCATTATCTGCTCGACATCGTAGGGTTTAAAATCGGGAATCTCGCCTATATCACCGACGCCAAGGAGGTGCCGGCAGAGACAATAGATGCCATCAAAGGAATAGACACACTGGTCATCAATGCGCTGAGGCACAAAGAGCACATCTCGCATCTGAACCTAAGACAAGCGCTCGACGTTATAAAAGCAGTCAGACCACGGATGGCCTATCTGACACATATCAGCCACGACATGGGGCTATATTCGGAAGTCGCCCCTACTCTTCCGGACAATGTCAGACCGGCGACAGACGGCGAGACTATAGAAATTCAGGATTAGCGGAGAGGGCTGTATCTACATATCGCCGACAGTTGCGGAGAGCGCTCAATCATCATAATCCTGATACAGAAATGTCGAATGTTTAAAATATCAGTATTATGATTAAGGTCACTTATCTGGATCACAGCGGCTTTGCCGTAGTGCTTCCGACCGCTGTAGCGGTGTTTGACTATTTCCGCGACCCGACAGGCGCGTTAGTGAAAGTGATACGCGAAAATCCCGAGCTTCCGGTAGTGTTTTTCGTGTCGCACCATCACCCCGACCATTTCAATCCGGCAATCTTCAATCTGGCGCAGGACCGCGAGGTGCAGTATGTACTGTCAAACGATATATTCTCGAAAGTAGTGCATGATGATATGCCTGTCGCATGGGTAAGTCCGGGCGACGAAGTGCCGGGACTGCTCGGCGGACTTGACGTAAGAGCTTTCGGCTCGACCGATGCCGGAGTAAGTTTTCTCGTCACACTGCCCGACGGAAGAAAGATATTCCATGCCGGCGACCTCAACTACTGGCATTGGAATGAAGAGTCGACCGTAGAGGAAGTCAAAAAGGCATACAACGAATTTGTACATATCATACAGAAACTCGAGGAGTATGCACCGGAGATAGATATTGCATTTTTCCCGGTAGACCCGCGTCTTGGGCCGGACTACGCCGACGGCGCACGCCTGTTTCTGGAAAACATCACGGTAAAGGATTTCTTCCCGATGCATTTCTGGGGCGCATACAAGACCGCATGCGAATTTGAGGACTATACGACAGACAATACCGACAGTTTCTGCCTGCATGTGCCGGGCGAGTCGGTAGAACTTGAAGGGAAGATGGCTGTCAGGAAATGACATAAGCCGTAAATCTATACGGAGGCCGCACCGTTGCATATCAACGGACGGCCTCTTCCGTTATGTTACAACGGACAAGATACAGTCGCCCTTGCGGGTGTTGCAAAACATGGAAATTTGTGAGAATATAACTTTGCTTCCCGCTCTTCCTAAATCACTGGGACACGGAGAGCTTAAAGGAATACTCACACGCACGGGAGTAAGAGTAGAGTCAATGTCATGGAGCGATAAGGGCATCGACTGCCGGCTATACTCGCCGCGCGAATGCCGCATCGAAGTGCGAGCGCCCTGCGAACAGAGAGAGCTCACACTCGGCGCCGACACATATAGCGAAGTGCATTTCGACATCTGACAACTCCAGTCAGTATACTGCCGGAATAGCCTCAGAGATGAGGCTATTCCGGTTTTTAACATATAAAATCAACATTGTGGCATATAATTTTTGTGCAGTTTATTTTTTTGTATTATCTTTGATATTGGCAAGAAGCGATTGGCGGAAGCCATTGCTTCATGTAATTTTTTGTTTTGCTAAAAACATCTAAGGTATCTATATAAAGATTATGAATAACGATTTTAGAAATTACGCAGTAAAGCATCTGGGAATGAACGGACTGGCGCTCGACCAGTATGTATCGGCCACAACGCGCGGAGCCCAATCGATAGCGGCGAGCTACATATCGCCCACCATCATTGAGGAGCGTCAGCTCAATGTGGCGCAGATGGACGTATTCTCGCGTCTGATGATGGACCGCATCATATTCCTGGGCACTGACGTCAACGACTACACAGCCAATGTAATCCAGGCACAGCTTCTCTATCTCGACTCTTCCGATCCAGGCAAAGATGTGTCAATATATATCAACTCGCCCGGCGGCTCGGTCTACGCGGGTCTGGGCATCTACGACACGATGCAATATATCAAGAGCGATGTGTCGACAATATGCACCGGCATGGCGGCGTCAATGGCCGCAGTGCTTCTCGTGGCCGGCGAAAAAGGCAAGCGCTTCGCGCTTAAGCATTCACGCGTGATGATACATCAGCCTATGGGCGGCGCCCAAGGTCAGGCTTCGGATATCGAGATAACCGCCCGCGAGATTCAGAAGCTCAAGAAGGAGCTCTACACAATCATATCGGATCATTCGGGACAGCCGTTTGACAAAGTGGAACGTGACTCCGACCGCGACTATTGGATGACGGCCTGCGAAGCCAAGGATTACGGCATGATTGATGACGTTTTAGTCCGCATTAAAGACAAATAAGAAATGGCGAAGAAACAGAATCAGGATATATGCGCGTTCTGCGGACGCACCGAGAAGGAAGCCGGAATATTGCTGCCCTCGGGTGTGTATCAGGACGTGTATATATGCGACAACTGCCTGAATATGCTTCACTCTCATATCGAAGAGTTCAAGCAGATGGCGGGAGTGAGCCAGGCCGGAAAAGAGAGTGAGCCGCAGGAGCCGAAAAAGCTTCCGAAGCCTAAAGAAATCAAAGAATTTCTCGACAAATATGTCATAGGCCAGGAAGATGCGAAAAAATATCTGTCGGTCGCGGTTTACAACCATTACAAACGTCTGAGCCAGCCTACCGACGATGATGTGGATATCGAAAAGAGCAACATCATCATGGTCGGACCGACAGGAACGGGCAAGACACTCCTTGCCAAGACGATAGCGAAGATGCTCGATGTGCCGTTCACCATCGTCGACGCAACTGTGCTCACGCAGGCCGGATATGTCGGCGAGGATATCGAAAGCCTTCTGACGCGACTTCTTCAGGCCGCCGACTACGATGTGGAGAAAGCGCAGCGCGGCATCGTGTTTATCGACGAGATAGACAAGATAGCCCGCAAGGGCGACAATCCGTCGATCACCCGCGACGTTTCGGGCGAGGGAGTGCAGCAGGGGCTTCTGAAGCTGCTTGAGGGCTCCATCGTCAATGTTCCGCCGCAGGGAGGCCGCAAGCACCCCGAGCAGCGCATGATACCGGTCGACACGAAAAATATACTGTTCATTTGCGGAGGTGCGTTTGACGGCATCGACCAGAAGATAGCCCACCGCCTGAACACCCACACCGTGGGGTTCTCGACCGATAAAGCCAAAGAGCGCATCAACCGCGACAACTATCTCGAATATGTTGCTCCGCAGGATCTGAAATCATTCGGGCTGATACCGGAAATCATAGGCCGACTGCCTATTCTGACACACCTCGACCCGCTTGACCGGAACGCGCTCCGCCGTGTGCTCACAGAGCCCAGCAATGCCATCACACGCCAGTACAAGAAACTTTTCGCGATGGACGGTGTGGAACTGACATTCACCGACGAGGCTCTCGACTACATGGTCGACAAGGCCATCGAATACAAGCTCGGCGCCCGCGGACTCCGCTCCATTGTGGAGACCGTGATGATCGACGCCATGTATGAGATACCGTCGACAAAGGAAAAATCGCTTGAGGTAACCAAAGATTATGTAGCGGGAAAACTCGCGGCCACCAATCTCGAGGTTCTCTCGCAAACCATAGTATGACAACCGCTCCTCTCCACTCTCTGCCAATATCACAAGTAACTCTTTAACAAAAGATTTTCAACAGGATATACTACAACAGCTATCAGTAACCTTAACAACGTCATGAGGCCTGGCGGAATGAAAAAGCCGCAGGCATCGCGACAACAAATATTATGACAACAACATGGTGAGCAGACAACAACTGAGCGAAGCACTCAAACGCCATTTCGGCTTTGACCACTTCAAGGGTAATCAAGAAGATATCATACTCTCGCTGATGAAAGGAGAGGATGTCTTTGTGCTGATGCCTACGGGAGGGGGCAAATCGTTATGCTATCAACTGCCGTCGCTGCTGATGCCGGGCACAGCCATCGTCATATCGCCACTGATAGCCTTGATGAAAAATCAGGTCGACGCCATGCGCAACTACAGCGAGGCCGAGGGAGTGGCCCATTTCCTCAACTCGTCGCTCAACCGCACGGCTATAGAGAAAGTGAAATCAGATGTCAGAGCCGGACTTACGAAGCTGCTTTATGTTGCTCCCGAGTCGCTGACAAAAGAAGAGAACATCGAGTTTCTCAAATCGGTCGAGATTTCGTTTTATGCCGTCGACGAGGCGCACTGCATCTCGGAATGGGGTCATGACTTCCGTCCTGAGTACAGGCGCATACGTCCGATCATCAACGAGATATCGCGGCGTCCGGTGATCGCACTCACCGCCACTGCCACCCCCAAGGTGCAGCACGACATACAGAAGAACCTCGGCATGGCCGACTCGCTGGTGTATAAATCGTCGTTCAACCGTCACAATCTCTATTACGAGGTAAAGTCAAAGACCAACAGTATTGACAGGGAAATCATAAAATATATAAAGAATAATCCCGGTCACTCGGGCATTATATACTGTCTGAGCCGCAAGAAAGTCGAGGAACTCGCCGAGATGCTTGTTCTCAACGATATCAAGGCGCTACCATACCATGCCGGCATGGACTCCGCCACACGCTCCGCCAACCAGGACGCTTTTCTGATGGAAAATGTCGACGTTATCGTCGCCACTATAGCTTTCGGGATGGGAATAGACAAACCCGATGTCAGATTTGTAATCCATTACGACATGCCCAAGAGCCTCGAAGGCTACTATCAGGAGACAGGGCGTGCCGGACGCGACGGCGGAGACGGCCGCTGCATTACGTTCTATTCGGCCAAAGACCTGCAGAAAATGGAAAAATTCATGCAGGGCAAACCTGTATCCGAACAGGAAATAGGCAAGCAGCTGCTTGTCGAGACGGCGGCCTACGCTGAGTCGTCGCTTTGCAGGAGAAAGATGCTCCTGCACTATTTCGGCGAAGAGTTCACGAGCGACAACTGCGGTAATTGTGACAATTGTTTAAATCCTAAAAAACAAGTGGAAGCAAAAGAAGAACTATGTGCCGTGATTGAAACTATCACCGCGCTTAAAGAAAAATTTAAAGCTGAATATATTATAGATATCCTTCTGGGAAAGGAAACCGCCGATGTCAAATCATATCGTCATGACGAGCTTGAGGTGTTCGGATGCGAGCAGGGAAGCGACCCGCGTATGCTCGCCGCCATCATACGCCAGGCCGTCATCGCAGGATATCTCGACCGCGAGATTGAGAATTTCGGAGTGCTGAAAGTGACTGCCAAAGGTAAGAAATACATGCACAAGCCGACATCATTCAAAGTAGTGGAGGACAATGAATTTGGAGGAGAGGAAGAGGAAGGCCCGACAGTGAAGGGCGGAGGCAGCTGTGCCGTCGACCCCGAGCTTTATTCCATACTCAAGGATCTACGCAAAAAGATTGCAAAACAATATGATCTGCCTCCTTACGTAATATTCCAGGATCCGTCGCTCGAAGCGATGGCCACCACCTATCCCATAACAATGGAGGAGTTGCAGAATATCACCGGAGTGGGCGCCGGAAAGGCCAAACGCTACGGCGAGAGCTTCATCAAGGTGATAAAGACGCATGTCGAGGAAAACGAGATAGAGCGTCCGGAAGATCTGCGCGTGCGCAGCGTTGCCAACAAGAGCAAGCTCAAAATATCAATCATACAGGCCATCGACCGCAAGATCGCGCTCGATGAGCTCGCCAACTCCAAGGGTCTTGAGTTTAACGAACTTCTTGACGAAGTGGAGGCAATCGTATATTCCGGCACAAAAATCAACATCTCCTACTTCCTCAACGAAATCATGGACGACGACCGTCAAGAGGATATTTATGAATATTTCCGCGAAAGCGAAAGCGATGACCTGGAGTCGGCTTTCAGTGAACTCGGCAACGACTACACCGAGGAGGAGATACGTCTGGTAAGGATAAAATTCCTCTCCGAGCAGGGCAACTGACATAAAACCGGAGCATAGACAGATGGCAACAATATTAAAGTATGACAACGTCGAGATACTGCGCAAAGAGCTGGTTGTGCTCAAACGGGTAAGTTTCGAGATTGAAGAGGGGCAGTTTGTGTTTCTCATAGGCAAAGTCGGCTCAGGGAAAAGCTCTTTGCTGAAAACCATTTATGCCGAAATCGGCATAGAGAACGGCGAGGCCCGTGTGTTTGACTATGATCTGCGACGTCTGCGACGCAAGGATATCCCCTATCTGCGCCGCCAGACAGGAATCGTGTTTCAGGACTTCCAGTTGCTTACCGACCGCACTGTCTATGACAATCTGCTCTTTGTGCTCCGGGCAACAGGCTGGAAGGACAAGAACGAAATCGAAAGGCGCATAGAGGAGGTGCTAAAAGAGGTCGGCATGCTCAACAAGTCATACAAGATGCCGCACGAGCTATCGGGCGGCGAACAGCAGCGCATAGTGATAGCACGGGCGCTCCTCAACAAACCCCGCCTTATACTTGCCGACGAGCCTACCGGCAATCTTGACCCCGACACAGCCCGACAGATTGTCAATTCGCTGCAGGCCATAGCCGCCTCAGGCACCGCCGTCATTATGGCTACCCACAACCACGGCTTTCTCGAAGAATTTCCGGGAAAGGTATATCACTGCATCGACAAGAAGATAATCGAGCAGAGCCACAAGGCTCCGTCAGGTGAAATGTTTCCGGTAGCGGAGAATGAGACCAACGGCTGAACCACCCCTCAACTGAAATATAAAATTGAATATTAAAGACTGATTATGAAAAAACGTATAAGCTATATCTTCTTTATGGCTATGCTCGGAATACTTTCTGCGTCGGCATTCGATCTGAAAGATATCCTCAAGGGCTCCTCCTCAGGAAGCGGAGGCGGGGCTGCCGACATTGTCACAGGCATTGTCAACACTCTCACTTCTTCCAAAGTAGAATATAAAGACCTCGTCGGTCAATGGGCATACCAGCAGCCGGCTGTAACTTTCACCAGCGACAATCTGCTGCAGAATGCCGGCGGCATAGCAGCATCGACCACTATTGTCAACAAGCTTAAGCCATACTACACAAAGGCCGGCATGGACAATCTGACAATTGAATTCGGCACCGACTCGACATTCGTGGCAAAGACCGCACGCCTCACTGTAAGAGGCACAGTCGGGCCGATTGAAAACGATATGTTCAAATTCAACATCAAGGCTCTCGGCAAGATACCGGCAGGCAGCATCAATGCTTACGCCGAAAAACAGGCTACCGGCATAACCCTCACCTTCGATGCCCAGAAGCTCATGAAACTTGCGGAAACCGTAGCATCGATTTCGGGCAACGCAACATTAAAGACAGCCTCCGATGTCATCAATTCTTATGACGGTTTAAATATAGGGGTCAGCCTTAAAAAGAAATAAACGGCATCAACCTTCGTAATGATATCACAGAGGGCGTATCACGGCATGCATCTGCATCAACGATACTCCCTCTTATAATAAACATATCGACCGAATGTCAAGGCGCAAAAGAGGCATACGACAGAAGATGCGCGACTGGAGCTACAGTTACAACCGTTTTGTAATCAAGTTTCAGCCGGGCATACGTTTTGTGTCGCGTGCGCTTGACGTGCTGGCGTTTTTGGCGGCGGTGATATGCATCATATCGGGTGCGGTGCTTTTAGGGTTCGACCATAACGCCACCGACGCCGGGCATATCAGGCACATCATACGCGCGTGCCAGATTGTATTCATAATACGTGTGCTTACAGGCATAATCCTGACGCCCAAGGAGACGAAGCGCGATGCGCGCATACTCAAATGGATTGTTGACTGCGCGATACTTCTCACTTTGCCGGCGCTGCTCTATCCGCGTCCTGAAGCGCCGTGGATACCGATACTGGAGAAACTGCTCTACAGCCACTGGTTCATCTATCCGATTGTAGGCGCCTGTGCTGTGGTGGAATTCAGCTACGGACTCAACAAAGTGGTCGACCGCAAAATCAATCCGTCGCTGATGCTCGCCACGAGTTTTCTGTTTTTTATAGTCATAGGGTCGTTCATTCTGATGATGCCAAAGTGCACGGTCGGAGGCATACAGTATATCGACTCACTGTTCGTGTCGACATCGGCAGTGTGCATCACCGGTCTGACGCCGATTGACGTATCGGCCACGTTCACGCCATTCGGTCTGCTCGTGCTGTCGCTGATGATACAGATCGGGGGCCTCGGGGTCATGACATTCACAAGTTTCTTCGCGCTTTTCTTCACCGGCAACAATTCGGTTTACTCGCAGGTGGTGGTGAAAGACATGATTTACTCCAAGACCATAAACTCTGTGCTGTCGACCCTGCTTTATATACTTGGCTTCACGCTTGCCATAGAGCTCGCGGGTGCGGTGGCGATTTTCCTCAGCGTGCACGGCACGCTCGGAATGAGTCTGGAGGATGAACTGATATTCTCCGGATTTCATTCACTGTCGGCGTTCTGCAACGCAGGCTTCTCCAATATAGAGGGAGGACTGTCAAATCCGGCGCTGCTGCATTCCAACCAGTCAATCTATATCATAGCCTCCATGCTGATATTTGCCGGAGGCATCGGTTTCCCGATACTTGTGAATTTCAAGACAGCGTTTTTCCGCTATCTGCGGCGTGTGCGCAACCGCCTGCTTGACAACGGCCGTCATCTTCGTGGTGCGGCACATATCTATGACATGAACACAAAGATAGCCATGCTCACGACCATTGTCATATTCGCATTGTCGGCCGCGCTGTTTTTCATATTCGAATATGACAATTCACTGGCAGGAATGAGCCTGTATGACAAAATCGTGCAGTCGGTATTCAACTCGTTTGTGCCACGCAGCTCCGGTTTCTCGTCAGTCAATCCGGCCGGATTTCTCAACATCACAATCATAATGATGGCCGTGCTGATGTGGATAGGAGGCGGATCGCAGTCGACAGCCGGCGGAATAAAAGTAAACACGCTCGCCGTGATATTGCTTGAACTGAAATCGGCTATAACGGGCAAGCAGCGCGTTGTGGTCTATAACCGCACCATAGCCTACGACTCCGTAAGGCGTGCATGCGCCGTCGTGACGCTTTCGATACTCGCATACGTATTCTACTCCATGGTGCTGGTGGCATTGGAGCCGTCACTTCCGGTAAAGGCGCTTCTCTATGAGGCAGCCTCGGCACTGTTTACGGTAGGAAGCTCGCTCGGCGTCACCGAGCAGCTGGGCGACCCGTCGAAGATATTGCTCTGCACGGCCATGTTTCTCGGTCGCGTAGGCATCATCTCCATGCTCATCGGCTTTGCCGGACAGCGCAATGACGCTCCGGTAAAATATCCCGTCGACAACGTAATAATCAACTGACATCACCGAATATAACAACCACTATTAATATCTGTAGCAATGCGATACCTGATAATCGGACTCGGAATTTATGGAACCAATCTTGCCATCGACCTCACCGACATGGGTCACGAGGTGATAGGAGCCGATATCTCCGACCACAAAGTCGAGGCGATAAAAGACTATATATCCACCGCATATATAATCGACTCCACCGACGAGCAGTCGCTCAACGCCCTGCCGCTGAAAAATGTCGACCTCATCATCGTTGCCATCGGCGAGAACTTCGGCGCATCGGTCAAGACTGTCGCGTTGCTGAAAAAAATCGGGGCCGGAAAAATCTATGCCCGAGCCATCGACGAACTCCACGAGTCAATACTCCAGGGACTTAAAGTAGACCGTATACTGACCCCGGAGCAGCGCGCCGCCCACGATCTTACCTACGAAATGGAACTCGGCGCCCACGTCGAAGCTCTGTGTGTCGACAAAGATTACTATGTGCTCAACTTCAAGGCACCGGAATATTTCCTCGGGATGGCATACGGCGATATAACCACAGACCGCGCCTTCGGACTGAAACTCATCGCAGCCACACGTCCGGTGACGAAAAGCAACATGCTCGGCATCGACTATCAGGCGCAGCGCATGCTCGACATCAACGACGACACGCTCAAAGTTGAAGATGGCGACATTTTCACATGTTTCGGCTCGACACGCAACTACCGCAACCTGTGCCGCTACATCAACTAATAGACAATGACCGCAGACGGGTTGTCCTGACGTAAATACATCGATATACTCACAGGCGTCATTCCGAAATTTCGGAATGACGTATTTTTTTTGTACCTTTGCGGGTGATTTTTTAACGGATAACGACTTATAAGGTAGAAAAGTAATGATTACGACCAATAACTTAGGCATTCAGTTTGGCAAACGCGTGCTGTTTCAGGATGTCAATCTCAAGTTCACCCCCGGCAACTGCTATGGTATTATCGGTGCGAACGGCGCCGGCAAATCAACCCTGATGAGAATACTCTCAGGACAGCTCTCCCCCACTCACGGCAATGTGACACTCGGCCCGGGCGAGCGTCTGAGCGTGCTGGAGCAGGACCACTTCAAATTTGACGACTGCACGGTAATGGACACCGTGCTTCAGGGTCACACCGTGCTCTGGGACATAATGAAGGAGAAAGACGCCCTCTATGCGAAAGCCGATTTCTCTGACGCCGACGGCATACGAGCATCAGAACTCGAGGAAAAATTCGCCGAACTCGAAGGCTGGAATGCCGAAAGCGACGCCGCAGCGCTGCTCAGCGGTCTCGGCATCAAGGAGGACAAGCATTATATGCTCATGCGCGACATGACCGGTAACGAGAAAGTGCGTGTGCTTCTTGCCAAAGCGCTCTTCGGCAATCCCGACAACCTGCTTCTCGACGAGCCGACCAACGACCTCGACCTCGACACTGTGGCATGGCTTGAAGACTATCTCTCGAAATTCGAGAACACTGTGCTTGTCGTGAGCCACGACCGCCACTTCCTCGACTCGGTCAGCACCCACACCCTCGACATCGACTACAACAAGGTGCAGCTCTTCGCAGGCAACTACAGCTATTGGTATCAGTCGAGCCAGCTCGCTCTGCGCCAGCAGCAGCAGGCCAACAAGAAAGCCGAGGAGAAGCGCAAGGAGTTGCTTGAGTTCATACAGCGTTTCTCTGCCAACGTGGCAAAATCAAAGCAGACCACTTCGCGCAAAAAGATGCTCGAAAAACTCAACGTGGAGGAGATACAGCCATCGTCACGCCGCTATCCGGGCATAATATTCACACCGGAACGCGAACCCGGCAACAAGATACTCGAAGTGCACGGACTCTCGGCGTCGGTCGACGGCGAAGTGCTTTTCAACGATGTAAACTTCCAGATAGAAAAAGGCGACAAGGTGGCGTTCCTGAGCCGCGACCCGCGCGCAATGACCGCACTTTTCGAGATTGTGTCAGGCAACCGCAAAGCCGATGCAGGCACATTCGAATGGGGTCAGACAATCACTACCGCCTATCTGCCGCTCGACAACTCGTCGTTTTTCAATACCGACATGAATCTTGTCGACTGGCTCTGCCAGTTCTCTGACGACTCGTCGGAAATCTATCTCAAAGGATTTCTCGGCAAGATGCTTTTCTCCGGAGAGGAAGTGCTCAAGAAAGCGTCAGTGCTGAGCGGAGGCGAGAAGATGCGTTGCATGATAGCGCGCATGATGCTCCGCAACGCCAACACCATGGTGCTTGACTCCCCCACCAACCATCTTGACCTGGAGTCGATACAGGCATTCAACAACACCCTTCAGACATTCAAAGGCAACATACTGCTGGCCTCGCACGACCATGAGTTCATCCAGACCGTGTGCAACCGTATCATCGAGCTTACCCCCAACGGCATCATAGACAAGATGATGGACTATGACGACTATATCACCGACGAGAAGGTAGCCGCAGCCCGCGAACGTCTTTACAACTGATAACCTGCAACCAAAAAATTCCAATTAAAATGGTAAAACATATAGTGACATTCAAACTCAAAGGCAGCGACGAAGAGCGCCGCGACGCAGCATTGCGCTTCAAGGCAGCCCTCGAGGCTCTGCCGGCACAGATCGATGTGCTCCACTCGATTGAGGTAGGCATCAATGAAAACCCCGCCGAGACATGGGACGTGGTGCTGACAGCCATCGTCGACACCCTCGCCGATGTAGACATCTACGCCAAACACCCTGCCCACGTGGCCGCAGCAGGAATAATAGCGGGCTGCAAGGAGTCACGCGCCTGCGTCGACTACACTGTGTGATATTTCACACTGAAACATCAGCGCGCCACAATGACTGATGCATTGTGGCGCGCTGATGTTTTTATATCGTAAAATAAGCTCAGAACGCGATGCTTGAGGGGAGTGCGCGCAAGTTGTAGCGCGATGCCATAGTCTCGCCGTAGGCTCCGGCACTGCGAAGCGCCACGAGTGAGCCACGGTGCAGGGCGGGAAGGTGTTCGTCCTTGCCGAATACGTCGGATGACTCGCAGATCGGGCCTACCACGTCATATATTTCTTCTTTGGCGTCGGGCGACGATATGTTTTCTATCTTATGATGGGCGCCATAGAGCGCGGGGCGCAACAGGTCGCTCATGCCGGCATCGATGATGGCAAACTGTTTCTCCACGCCTTTCTTGACATAGATTACCCGCGATATAAGCGAGCCGCATTGTGCCACAATCGAACGTCCGAGTTCGAAATGGAGCTGCTGGTTTTCGCCGAGTTTCAGGTTTTCGCGGAAAATCTCGAAATATGATTTGAAATCAGCTATGGGATCGGCATCGGGATTTTCATAATTGATGCCCAGGCCTCCGCCCACATTTATTGAAGAGAAGGCTATTCCTTTTTCGGCGAAATGAGCCTGCAGCTCATTTATCTTGTCGCAGAGCATGCGGTAAGGCTCCATGTCGGTGAGCTGGGAGCCGATGTGGAAATGGAGTCCGACAAGTTTTATGCCCGGAAGAGCGAGCGCTTTGTCAACCACGTCATCAAGCATGCGCAGGTCGATGCCAAATTTGTTTTCGTTAAGTCCCGTCGTGATATAGTGATGGGTGTGCGCGTCGATATTGGGATTGACACGGAGGGCAACTTTGGCAGTGACGCCACGCGCCGAGGCAAGCTCCGATATGACTTCGAGCTCGGGCAATGACTCCACGTTGAAGCAGCCTATGCCGACACCGAGAGCATAATTTATCTCCTCGTCAGTCTTGCCGACTCCGGCAAACACTATCGAATCGGGCGAGAAGCCGTTGACCACGGCTGCCTCAACCTCATTTCCGCTCACGCAGTCTACTCCCCAGCCGGCCTCGCGTATGGGCGCAAGCACCAGCGGATTGGCATTAGCCTTCAGGGCATAATGAATGTGATAACGCGAGTCGCCGGTCTGCGCGGCAGCTTCCGCTACCGTACGCGACAGCAAATCAAGGTCATAATAATAAAACGGTGTCCTGATTGATTGAAATCGGTCTATTGGAAATTTCATAAGTATCTAAATCATCGCGCCGGTCAGAGGCGCATATTTTTCAAAAATTAATGACAGGCTACGATGCCAATTCATCAGAAGAGGGTGCATCATGAAAATTCTGACACACCCCCGACTGTAGCAATTCAGCCCGTAGTTTGTCAGGCTTTAAACAGATGTTCGCTCAGGGCATTGAGCGCAGCCACCTTGTCTTCCTTGCGCACAAGGAAGGAGATGTTATAGTTACTTCCGCCATACGAAATCATACGCACGGGAATGTCGCGCAGAGCGTCAAGAGCCTTGGCCTCGAAGCCGCGGTTCTGCCATTCGAGGTCGCCGACAACACAGATGATGACCATGTCGCGGTCAACAGTCACCGTGCCGAACTTCTTGAGGTCGTCGACAATGGCGCGGAGATTGCGCTCGTCGTCGATTGTGACGGAAACGCCGACCTCTGACGTGGCAATCATGTCGATAGAAGTCTTGTAAGTCTCGAAGATCTCAAACACCTTGCGGAGGAAACCGTAGGCAAGGAGCATGCGTCCCGACTTGATTTTGATTGCCGTGATATTGTCTTTGGCAGCCACAGCCTTTATGCAATGGCTCTCTGAAGTGTTGTGAATAAGAGTGCCGGGAGCGTCGGGCTGCATTGTGTTGAGCAGACGCACGGGAATATTGTTGAGTTTGGCGGGAAGCACGCATGTGGGATGTAGAATTTTTGCACCGAAGTAAGCCAGCTCGGCGGCTTCCTCAAAATGCAGCTCTTTGACAGGCTTGGTGCCCTCGACAAAGCGGGGGTCGTTGTTGTGCATACCGTCGATGTCGGTCCATATCTCTATTTCCTCGGCTTCGAGCACGGCGCCGATTATAGAGGCGGTGAGGTCGGAACCGCCACGCTGCAGATTGTCAATCTCGCCGTAGGCGTTGCGGCATATATATCCCTGAGTCAGGAAGAGGTCGGCATCGGGATATTGCTCCATCAGGGCTGTCAGCTTCTCGCGGATATACTGGTTGTCAGCCTCTGCGTTTTTGTCGGTGCGCATAAATTCGAGAGCGGGCAGCAGCACGGAGTTGACACCTGTCTCCTGAAGATAGAGATTGAGCAGCGCTGTCGACATGAGTTCACCCTGAGCGAGGATTTCACGCTCCTCAAACATGGTGAATATATCTTTCGAAAATGAACGTATATAATTGAAGCATGACTTGATGGCGTCGGTGGCTTTCTCTTTATACTCCTCAGTTGAATAAAGCTCAGCGATGGTTTTCATATACTTGGCTTCAAGGAGATTGATTGTTTCCTTTGCGCCATCGATATTCTTTTTGTAGAGATAATCACCGATTTCCACCAAAGAATTGGTGGTGCCTGACATTGCAGACAGGACAATGAGATTGCGTCCGCGTTCGTTAATCAATTTGGCAACATCTTTCATGCGCTGGGCGGAGCCAACCGATGTGCCGCCAAACTTCAATACTTTCATTTTGTAGATACTATGTTAAAAAATTACATTATAATATTTCTGCGATGCAAAATTAATCATTTTTCTATTAATTACATACTAAATACAATAAAAAAGTAAGATATTTCCAATAAAACAGAGGCAGATGCTACAAAATTAGCGCATCTGCCCTGATTATTTTCAATTATAATACTTTTGAGGATATCATTCGGCCTCGTCGTCGGGGTTGTCAAACCACACTCCGAGGTCTTTGAAATCATGAGATGCGTAAAGTTCCGACGATGTTCCGGCTATATATCCTGGTTCGTTCTGGTCGTGTGCCGTAAGGAGCACCATGCGTGTCGAAGCAGCTTCGAGACCGAGCTTATCTTCAACGGCTGCTTCGCTACCCGTGAAGAGGTCAAGTAATTCAGAAAGTCTCATTGCGGTAAATTTTAACGGTTAAAAAAATCTGTTGCTTTACAATTGAAACAATGCAAAGATTGCTTTTGTTTTGACCTCCACGGAAATTTTATTAATTTTACTGAAATTTATTTTCTGATTATGACTGATACAGACATCAATTTCAATACATTCGACCGCCAACACCTCTGGCATCCGTATACGTCGACCATCGACCCGCTGCCAACCTACATGGTGGAGTCAGCCGAAGGTGTCAGACTGCGCCTTGCCGACGGCACGGAGCTTATCGACGGCATGTCGTCATGGTGGTGCGTGATTCACGGCTATAACAACCCGGTCATCAACGACGCCATCGGCGCCCAGGTGAAGAAAATGTCACATGTGATGTTCGGCGGACTCACCCATCAACCGGCCGTCGAACTCGGACAACTTCTGCTCAAGGTGGCGCCTCCGTCGATGAACAATATATTTTACGCCGACTCCGGCTCTGTGGCAACCGAAGTAGCTATGAAGATGGCCGTGCAGGCCGCCATTTCCCGTTCGGGCTCACATAAAAAGACCAATTTCGTGACTATACGCTCCGGCTATCACGGCGACACCTGGAACGCCATGAGTGTGTGCGACCCTGTGACAGGCATGCACGGCGCTTTCGGACCGGCTTTGCCGATACGCTATTTCGTGCCACAGCCCCGTTCACGCTTCGGCGGGGAATGGAATGCCGAAGAGATAGAACCTCTGCGTGAACTCCTCGACCGGCATCACGACGAGATCGCAGCAATGATACTCGAGCCTGTGGTGCAGGGGGCAGGCGGCATGTGGTTCTACCACCCGCAATATCTTGTGGAGGCCAGGCGTCTGTGCGACCGTTACGGCATCTATCTCATATTCGACGAAATCGCCACAGGCTTCTGGCGCACCGGCCGTATGTTTGCATGGGAACATGCCGGAGTCGAACCCGACATTATGCTTATCGGCAAGGGTCTTACTGCCGGCTACATGACCATGAGCGCGGTGCTTGCAACCAAAGATGTGGCCGACACCATATCGCGTGGCGAGGCCGGCGTAATGATGCACGGCCCGACATTTATGGGCAATCCGCTCGCTTGCGCCGTAGCTCTCGCGTCGCTCCGGCTACTGATGTCGCAGGACATGAAAGCCCGCATCGAGCACCTCAACGAGGTCATCACGCGAGTAATCGAGCCGGCTCGGTCACTCCCCGGAGTGACCGACGTGCGCACAATCGGTGCTATCGGGGTCATTGAGACAGAAAAGCCTGTAAATGTAGGAGATTTCCAGAAACAATGCGTCAGAAAAGGCATCTGGGTGCGTCCGTTCGGACGCAATGTCTACGTCATGCCTCCATATATAATAAGTGACGACGACCTTACACATATGATAAAATCAACGATAGAAATACTGGCCGAACGGCAGGATATCTGAATTATGAGGACATCAACATCACGAATGGCTCATGAGCTCGAGCAGTTGCGGCTGTCGTCAAACTACCGCTCTTTTCCTCAGAATGACGGCGGCACGATCATCGACCTGACATCAAACGACTATCTCGGTCTAGCCTCGCGCAACGATCTTAAAGATGAGTTTCTTGACATAAACGACAACGGGCGTCGGATTGAACTGACTTCATCGGCATCGAGACTGCTTGCCGCATGCCAGAAGGAATACAGCATGTTCGAGACTATGCTCTCTGACATATACCGCCGCGATGCCCTGCTCTTCAACAGCGGCTATCACGCCAACGCTGGCATCATACAGGCTATTGCCGACAAGCGCACTCTGATAGTGGCCGACAAACTTGTTCATGCATCGATTATCGACGGAATACGCCTGAGCGCAGCCCGCTTCACGCGATTTCCGCATAACGATTTCAACCGCCTTGAGAAGATTGTGGCCGGGGCTGACAGCGATGTCGACCGTATCCTTGTAATTGTGGAGAGCGTCTACTCAATGGACGGTGACCGTGCCGATATCGACCGTCTGATAAGGCTCCGACGCACTGACCCGCGAATTATGTTATATGTCGACGAGGCTCACGGCGTAGGCGTGGAAGGACCGTCAGGACTGGGACTCGTCGCGGCATCCGAGGCCCCTGCCGAAGTCGACATTGTCATCGGCACGCTCGGCAAAGCGCTTGCCTCGTCGGGAGCTTTCTTGCTGACCGACCGTGTGATAAAAGAATATCTTGTCAACAAGGCACGCAGTCTGATATTTTCAACAGCGCTCCCTCCGGCCTGCGTGGCATGGAGCCGTTTCATATTCAGCAAAATGACCGGAATGGACACTGAGCGCGCAACTCTGCGCCGACATGCCCGACAACTTGCCGAAGCAATCTCCGCCGCCACCGGGCGGCAAGGCGTAGTCAGCCATATACAACCGCTCATCATCGGTGACGCAGCCGCCACCCTGAAGCGTTCGTCGGTATTGCTGCGGCAGGGAGTGAAAGTATTGCCGATACGCACTCCGACCGTTCCGCCCGGCAGCGAACGGCTGCGCTTCTCGCTGTCGGCATCGCTTACCGACGCCGACATCGCCCATGCATGCCGCTGCATAAAGACTTAAACGGTTTCCCATAATATATACCAAACAATGAATTCTGTTTTTCCACACATCATCATATCGGCGCTACTGCTTCTGAACATTGCCGGCACGGCAAATGCACGGAATTCCGAGTATCTCACAAATGAGAACATCGGTTTGCTCGATACGCTCGATTCGATGCTTGCACACGCTGATGATTATGTACAGGTGAAAGAGGACAGAATTTCACGGCTACGCGACAAATTCATGCACACGGCCGATACCGAGCAGAAATATTGGGCAGCCGCCGGACTTTATGACGAATATGCAGCCTTTGACTCTGACTCGGCAATGGCGTATGCCGATCGTTGTCACAGTCTTGCCCGAGAGCTCGGACGCGAAGACCTTACGGTAAATGCAGAACTGAACCGTATCTACGTGCTGACAGCTACCGGACTTCTCGACAAAGCGGAGGCTGCATTGCAGAAACTTGACGCCTCCCGGATGAACAGCGGACAACTGCTTACATACTGCGACCGGAATATCAACCTTGCATCCCATCGCGACCAGTATGTGGGATACTCGATGCCCGATACGGCAGAGACCCGGCGCATAAATCGTATAGTGGACCGCGCGATGACACAAATCGGAACACCACAGGAGAGCTACGGCTGGCTCGCGGGGTGGAACGGATTAAGCGAAGCAGGCGACTTCAGGGATAAGATCAGAGCCGACCTGCTTTCAAGGCTTCAGGGCAGCAAATTCGAGACGCGCGATGACGCCCTCGACGCCTACGTGCTGAGCCGCATATATGATTATTCAGGCGACAAGCCGTCAAAACTAAAATACCTGATTTTGTCGGCCATAGCAGATATCAGAGGCAGCGTAAGAGAGATAGCGTCGCTTGAGGAAGTGGCAGGCATCTTAAAGGACGCAGGCGATTTCGAACGGGCGAACAATTATATAAACTATTGCATCGCCTGTGCCGACAGCTACCACAGCCGTGTGCGAATGGCACGTCTCGGGCAGGTCAAAGACCAGATATTGAGCACACTATATCATCACAGCAAGGAGCAGGGTGAGGCCAACCGGCGAATGGTCACAATCCTGATTGCTGTCGTTGCCGCCCTTATACTGATGTTTCTGTTCATAATCAGACAGATGCGACAGCTTTCAGTCTCACGCAAAGGGCTGAGTGATGCCAATGCAAACCTGCACCTTAACATTGAAGAGCTGCATAAGACACGAGAAGAACTCAATGAGGCCAACGCACGCCTTTCGGAGCTGTATGCCAATGCCCGCAAAAACGCAGAAATACTCTCAGACACCAACGAGGCAAAAGAGAAATATATCGCGAGCATTTTCTCAATCTGTTCGGAATACATAACGAAACTCGACGATTTCCGCAAGAATATACACAGGCTGATAGTTGCCGGGAAATCTGACGAACTCCTGCGCATGACAAAAACGCCCGAACTGCCATACGGCGAGATGAAGGAACTGTACCGGCATTTCGACCGCATATTCCTTCAGATATATCCTGACTTTGTAGCCGATTTCAACACCCTGCTCAGAGAAGAAGAACGTATAGCGCTGCGTTCGCCTGACTTCCTTACTACCGAACTGCGCATCTATGCGCTTGTCAGGCTCGGACTGAACGACAGTGTGAAGATTGCCAAGTTCCTGCACATCTCCGTGCAGACAGTCTACAACACACGCCAACGCACAAGGAACAAAGCCGCCATACCTAAGGAAACATTCGCCGACGCCGTCATGAGGCTCGGGAAAGCGAGCATCTGACCTTCCCTACATACCAGATAAAACTTACCGAAACGCCATCGTCATAGGCTATTAATCCACGGTGGGTCAGCATGTTATATTTTATTACAGTTTACCATACGGCTCTCCCGGCACTTTCAGTCCCGGATTGTAATTATTAAATTTGCAGTACAAATATTTCAATAATATCAGCAGGCAAATCATATCATGGAGAATTTGAAAAAGAACAAACGGACAAAAGTATTTATGCTGGCGGCCGCATGTCTATGCGCTCTGTCGTGCCATGGCCGTGAACTGTATCGCGATGCATCAAGGCCGATAGAGGAGCGCGTAGAAGACGCCCTGTCGCGAATGACCACACGCGAGAAAATAGATTTAATCCACGCCCAGTCAAAATTTTCATCACGCGGGGTGCCACGGTTGGGAATTCCCGACTTGTGGTGTACCGACGGCCCCCACGGCATCAGACCCGACGTACTGTGGGACGAATGGGACCAGGCCGGTTGTACAAACGACTCGTGCGTAGCTTTCCCCGCTCTCACATGTCTGGCTGCCACTTGGAACCCCAACGCCGCGCTGACCTACGGCAGATGCATTGGAGAGGAAGCCCGATATCGCGGCAAGGACGTATTGCTCGGCCCCGGCGTCAACATACTCCGGACGCCGCTCAACGGCCGAAACTTCGAATATATGGGAGAGGATCCGTTTCTGGCATCTGTCATGGTGGTGCCATACGTCAAGGGGGTACAGGAGAACGGTGTCGCGGCATGCGTGAAACATTTCGCTCTCAACAACAACGAGTCAAACCGCCACAACACCAATGTCACAGTCGACGACCGTACCCTTTATGAGATATATCTCCCGGCATTCAAGGCGGCGGTGACAGAGGGAGGCGCCTGGTCGATAATGGGTGCATACAATCTGTACAAAGACCAGCATGCCTGCCACAACGAGTATCTGCTCAACAATATACTCAAAGGGGAATGGGGATTTGACGGAGCGGTGATAAGCGACTGGGGCGGCGCCCATGACACGCCGCAGGCAATATCCAACGGGCTCGACCTTGAATTCGGCACATGGACCGACGGACTTGGAGCCGGTACTGTGAACGCCTACGACAACTATTACCTCGCGACACCGTTTGTGAATATGCTGAACGACGGCAAAGCCGACATGGAGGATCTTGACGACAAGGCCAGGCGGGTGCTCCGATTGATTTTCCGGACAGCCATGGACCATAGCAAAGGAGATGGGGAGATGTGCTCTGACGCGCATTATGAGGCAGCCCGCAGGATCGGTGACGAGGGCATCGTCCTTCTCAAGAATGACAACCGTCTGCTTCCTATAGGCGGTGACAAAACACCTCGTAAAATACTTGTGGTCGGAGAGAATGCGATCAAGATGATGACAGTAGGCGGAGGCTCCTCGTCGCTGAAAGTGCAGCGTGAATGCTCTCCGCTCGACGGCATACGCGCCGCTGCCGGCAACAGTATCGCGGTTGACTACGCCCGCGGTTATGTAGGTGATCTTTCAGGCGAATACAACGGTGTGACTACCGGACAGGACCTGTCGGACAGCCGAAGCGCCGAGGAACTTTTGGAGGAGGCTGTCGCGAAAGCTGCCGAAGCCGACATGGTGATTTTCATAGGCGGACTGAACAAAAGCTGGAGACAGGATTGCGAGGACAGCGACAGGTCGGGACTCGAACTCCCATACGGTCAGGACAGACTTATAGAGGCGCTTGCGGAGGCCAACCGCAATCTCGCGGTAGTTAACATCAGCGGCAATCCGGTAGCTATGCCGTGGGTCAAAAAAGTGCCGGCAATAGTCCAGGCATGGTATCTTGGCTCGGAGGCAGGCAATTCGATAGCCGACATACTTTTCGGCAAGGTCTCGCCATCGGGCAAGCTGCCAATGACATTCCCCGTATCGCTTGCCGACAATGGCGCACATGCGCTCGACGCCTATCCGGGCACGAAACGCGACGGCTCCGATATAGTGGATATAGAGTACAAGGAGGGACTCCTTGTAGGTTACCGCTGGCATGACGCAAAAAAGATCAAACCCCTGTTCGCTTTCGGGCATGGTCTCAGCTACACCGATTTCAAATACGGGAAAGCTGTGGCCGACAGAAAAGAGTTTGACGGCAACGGGTCTATCACCTTTAAAATACCGGTTACCAACTGCGGAGACAGAGCCGGAGCGGAAGTGGTGCAGCTTTATATATCGCGCAAAGACAGCCCGGTGCCGTCTCCGGTAAAAGAGCTTAAAGGTTTCTCAAAAGTATGGCTTGAGCCGGGAGAGACAAAAGAAGTGTCGATATCGGTCGACAAAGACGACCTGAGCCGGTTTGACGCGGAGAAACATTGCTGGACAGCCGACCGCGGAGAATATACCGCACAGATCGGAGCATCTTCCGACGATATAAAATCAACAGTAAAATTCAACTTGAAGTAATGAATTGAAACAATGAAAAAGGTTATATTATGGATTGCTGCCTTTCTGGGTGCGGCTATAACCGGCACATCGGCAGAGATACCTAACGGGGCATCACGGCCTGACGAAATGGACAGGTTCATAACCGAACTAATGTCAAAGATGACTATTGACGAGAAAATAGGGCAGCTCAACCTGCCGTCGTGCGACGACATCGTAACAGGACAAGCAGCCAAGAGCAACGTAGGGACTCTTGTGGTTCGCGGAGAGGCCGGCGGAACGTTCAATGTCAAAAGCGCTGCAAAAGTCAAGGAACTGCAGCGCCTGGCGGTTGAAAAGTCAAGGCTCGGCATTCCTCTGCTGATAGGCCTTGACGTGATACACGGCTATGAGACCATATTTCCCATACCTCTGGCATTGTCGTGCTCATGGGACATGGAGGCCATCGAACGGTCGGCACGCGTGGCCGCCATAGAGGCATCAGCGGCCGGTATCAACTGGACATTCAGCCCGATGGTCGACATAAGCCGCGACCCACGATGGGGACGCGTAGCCGAGGGAGCCGGAGAGGATCCTTATCTCGGATCGGAAATCGCACGGGCAATGGTGCGCGGATATCAGGGTTCATTGAAAAACAATGACGAGATACTTGCGTGCGTGAAGCATTTCGCACTTTACGGCGCATCGGAGGCAGGACGCGACTACAACACCGTGGATATGAGCCGCGGACGCATGTACAACGAATATTTCGCCCCATATAAAGCTGCATGCGACGAGGGGGCGGCGACACTAATGACCTCGTTCAACCTCGTCGACGGAGTTCCAGCCACTTCCAATCCGTGGCTCCTTGACGACGTGCTGCGACGTCAGTGGGGATTTGACGGAATGGTGGTGACGGACTACGGCTCTATCAGCAACATACGCGTGCATGGCCTCGAAAACTTACCCGAAGCTTCGGCCGAGGCGCTGAAAGCAGGCACAGATATGGACATGTGTTCCAACGGCTTCCTGTCAACGCTGAAACAGAGCCTTGCCGAAGGGAAGGTCGATATGAAGGATATCGACAGGGCTGTGCGACGTGTGCTTGAAGCGAAATACCGTCTGGGGCTTTTTGACGACCCATACAAATATAACGACACTGAGAGAGAGACGAAGCTCATATATTCGAAAGAGCACCGCGATGAGGCACGTGCAACCGCCGCAAAGACTTTTGTGCTCCTGAAAAATGAAGGCGCACTGCTTCCTCTGGAGAAAAAAGGGAAAGTGGCCCTGATAGGCCCGCTTGCAGAAGCTGCATGCGAAATGCCCGGCACATGGAGCGTGGCGGCAGACTGCAGCAAATACAAGACGCTGAAGCAGGCATTCGGCGAGGCTCTTGACGGAAAAGCGACTCTGCTCTACGCGCAGGGGGCACGCTTCGACACTACCCCGCTTGCCGACCGCATGAACAACGGCAATGGCACCGACAGCATCACTGACAGCCGCCTCCTCGACGAGGCGCTCGATATCGCATCAAAGGCCGACGTCATAGTCGCAGCCCTGGGAGAGGACGCCGGGCGAAGCGGCGAGTCATCGTCGCTTACCGACCTTTCGCTACCGGCCGCCCAACGACGTCTGCTCGAAGCGCTGCTGTCGACGGGCAAGCCTGTTGTGATGCTTAATTTTGCAGGACGCCCGACCGTGCTGACATGGGAGAGCGAGAATGTACCGGCGATACTCAACGTGTGGTTCGGCGGCTCGGAAGCGCCTGACGCGATTGCCGACGTCGTGTTCGGCGATGCCAATCCCTCCGGCAAGCTCACGGCCTCCATGCCTTGGAACGTAGGGCAGATACCTGTCTATTACAACCACCTCAACACGGGGCACCCGATCGACAAAAGCAATCCGGGATATCAGAAATTCAGGTCAAACTATATCGACGCTCCTAACGAGCCGCTTTATCCTTTCGGATACGGTCTGAGCTACACCGATTTCGAATATAGCGATTTCCGCATTGACGGAGACGAGATGCGAGAAGACAAGCCGCTGACTGCCACAGTGACGGTAACCAATACCGGCCGACGCGAGGGAGATGAGATTGTACAGTTCTATATCCGCGACCTGCAGGCCTCGGTGGCGCGTCCGGTCAAGGAGCTCAAACATTTCGAACGTATCAGCCTCAAGCCGGGCGAAAAGCGTGATGTCAGTTTCACAATCACGCCTGACGACCTGAAATTCTATAACCGCAATCTCGAATATGTGGCCGAACCGGGAGAGTTTCAGGTTATGGCCGGCCCGGACAGCAGATGCGTGGCAACTCTGCCGTTCACATTGACTGAATGAAACCACCCACAAACCGACATAAACCGAAGAGGGGGACGTCATCGATATGGCGTCCCCCTCCCTTTATGCAGTTTATCAGGTTGTTATGCCTGCGCCTTTTCAGCGATTTCTTTAAATTCGTCAAGTGAAACTTCCTTGACATCGACGGTCACAAGATTTTTGATTGCGTCGAAGAGCTTGCGGTCGCCAACCTGCTCGATGATGTGCGAACGTGAATTCTTGTCCTCGAGTATACGCTTTGCATAGTCGGCAAGCACGTCATCGCCGAGATTGTACATGCCATACTGGGCAAGCTGCTGGGCTGCGATGGCTTTTGCAAAGTTCTCAAGATCTTCTTTCTCGATTTTCACCCCGGCCTGCTGAGCCACACGCTCCTTGACAAGCTGCCATTTGATCGAGGGTACCATCTTCTCATATTCGGCATCGATATTCTCAGAAGTCAGACCTTCATTGCGGGCCACGAGCCATTTTTTCAGGAACTCTGCGGGAAGCTCGAAGTTGCCGTATTTCTCGACAAGCGCTTTCTCGGTAGTGTACTGGAAGAGGTTTTCGCTGTTGGGAGCAAGCTGGGCGGCAATCATGGCTGTCACATTCTTGTGATAGTCTTCCTCGCTTGTCACTTTGTCTTTTCCAAACACATCATCATAGAATTCCTGACCATACTCGGCAAGACGGTTTACGATGATTTCAGAAATTGCGAGCTCGAAGTCAGCCTTGACTTCGGCAGCACGCTCTTTGTCGATATTGAGCATTGATGACAGTTCGGCCACGTTGCCTTCGCATGAAGCCGAGGGGTTGAACACTACCTTGTCGCCAACTTTCTTGCCTTCAAACTTGGCTGCTTCTTCCTTGCTCTTGAACAGGAAGGGGGCAACAATACCGGCAGTCACCTGAATGGCGTCTTCGTCACTCTTCACAGTGCCGTCGGCGTTGAGCTCCATGAGCACACCTTTCACCAGCGCGCGTTCCTCGAATTCCTGTCCGGGCTCCTGCTTGCCGAAACGCTCGCGGAGCATCTTGTCCTGCTGCTCGGCCATTTCGTCAGAAACCTTGATGGGATAGTAGTCGAGAGTCACCGATTTGTCGAGATTGATTTCAATCGCGGGAGCAAGACCGATTTCGTATGCGAAAGTGAAATCTTTCTGCTCTATCGATATTTCCTTCACATCAACGGGCAGAGGCTCGCCCAGGATGCCGAGTTTGTTGTCCTGAATATATTTGACAACGGCTTCGTAGACTTCCTGATTTAGAACATCGCTCTTTACCTGCTTGCCGAACATGCGCACGAGCTGGCCCATGGGCACGTGACCCTTACGGAATCCGGGAATGCTGTGTGTACGGCCGATTTTTTTGATCTCAGCTTCTACTTTTGCCTTGTAGTCGCTCTCCTCCACGTTGACAATGATTTTGCCTTCTACGTCGTTGAGCTTTTCAAATGATACGTTCATAGCGTAAATTATATTTCAATTATATATATTTATACATTATAATATAACAAGTGGCGATGCACTATGTTTCAGCCTGCAAAATTAATAGTTAATCTTTTATTAACCAATTTAACTGAAAACTTTTTTCCATTTTAAAATTTTTTTAATGTTTTATAAACTTTTTATCGGCAGTCGTGTTAATATAATCGTAAATGAAGAAACGAAACCGACTCTTTGTATGTCCGCAAAGTTCACTTTTGTATGTGTCACCCGTCGAGACTTTGTCAATCACATTTATCAGATTAAGGTCTCATGCCTTCCACTTCAATTATTCAACTACTTTTGCAATTTCTAATTTCCATTTGTTATGAACACTATTCGTCTGCATCAGCCCATTCTTGACCAGGGTCTCACAGTAAAACAAGCCATGATGCGCCGCCACTCAACCCGCGATTTCTTCTCAAAGCCGCTGTCACTCGACACCATGTCGGAAGTATTCTGGGCTGCCTACGGTGTAAACCGCTCAGAAGGAAAACGCACCGTACCGTCGGTCTACGGATTATATCCACTTGAAATTTACGGTTTTACCGCACAGGGAGTATTCAAATACAATCCCGAGGACCACACTCTGACCGAAATATCCGACAAGGATTTGCGTGCAAAGTCAGGAAGCCAGGATTACGTGGCAGGAGCGCCTCTTGACATTGTGATATATTCAAATTACGATAAATTCTCCACCGGCAACTCCGAAGTTGACAGCGCGGTCAAAGGCAACGAGGACCGTCTGTCGCTGCTCGATGCCGGAGCGGTGACAGAAAACATATACCTGTATTGCTCTTCCGAACATATCAATGTGGTTGAACGCGCGATGGTCGACAAAAACGCTCTGAGCGACGCTCTCGACATTCCGGCGTCATCTCATTTCATCGTTGCGATGTCAGTCGGATATCCCCCTATTCCGGCGTAATTTAAACAAAACACACATACTGCGTCCGTGGGCACTGGTCATACGATTTGTGTCAGCGGGCGCATCTTTATTGACATATTTTAACATACAATATATCAACTACTATAAAATTAATACATATATTTGCATTTACAGAACAATCAATTATTTTCAAACAATTAAACCTTACGAAAATGAAAAAATTCATGCTCGCAGTAGCTGCTCTCGTAGCAGTTTCTTCTCTTTCTCTCGTTTCTTGCGGTAAAAAAGATCCCGTAGCCATGGCCAAAGCCGCTGTTGAAACTTACAACAAAGCCGTAGAATCAGGTGACCCCGAAACTATCGCCAAAGCTGCTGAGACTTTCGCAAAAGAATGCGAGAACATCAAGAAAGCCGCTGAAAACGCTCCCGACTCAGTTAAAGTACAGGTAGCTGCCGAACTTATGAACGTTTCAGCCTTCGGTTTCTAATCGACCATAATAAAAAGATAAAAAAAAGTGTATCGCATTGCGATACACTTTTTTTTATCTTTTCACTTGTCCTTATAGTCCGGCTCGAGAGAATCCCGCAAGGCATTATATTTTGGACGGTCGGGATCAACATTCTCAAACTTGACCGAGCCACCGAATTTAGCCTGTATGATGGCCTCTCGGTTATTCATAAAGTATTCATCATCGGCAAGCGCTTTCTTGCGAGATGTTTTCTGATATTTTTCAGGAGAATAAATTGGAGTCATCAGTCTGTCGGATTTCTCAATCCCCGTAGCCTCAAAACAGAATGTTCCGTCAGCCTCCGCTTTAAGTATCAGTCCGGGCAGTCCGTGAAATTTCCACGGACCGAACGCGACAGGGATTTCCGGTGCGAACCACGCCGTCCATTTACGTCCGTGGTAATCGGCAGTCGCCGACTGGCATTCATATCCGAGAACCGTTGACGTTTCATCACCGATTTCCCATTGCATTTCATCAAGTGCCTCTTCGTAATACGCTTCGCTGTCACCAAACTTGCTGTAGTAGGTCAGTTTATCATCGGGCTGCGATGTAAACACGTAGGTATGCACATTCTTGACCGGACCTTTGCGCATGTCAAATGTAACGCCCTCCGGGGTTTCGGTCATGCATGCGGCCATTATTATCTGCTGCAGCTGTTTCTTTCCCTCGGGAGTCGACGACAGCGAGTCAGACCACAGGCTCAGGTCATTGAAATATTTTGCCTGACGCGTATTCGCCAGGAGCGACATGCGGGTGGTCGTTACTGTGTCGGCATCCCAGTTTCTGACTTTGACATCATAGCTTGCGATGATGTCGGCTTTTTCCTGTGCAGCGGCTGACAGAGCGGCCACACACACAACGGCGATTAATCCGGTCTTTTTCATATATCTGTTTTTAAGTGATTGTTTTTCTATACTCATTTTCTTAACGTTATCGAAAAAAGGAGCTGACGGCCGCGCAACTGCCGCTGCGACTCAAACGATGACAATTGCGAATAGGAAATGTAGTCGTAGCTGCGATTGTCAAGGAGATTGGTGAGGTTGGCGGCAAGCTCCACACGCTTGCTGAGCCGATATGTCACCTTCGTGTCGACCATCATGACATTCTTGTAGCTGTTGTCGGCGAGTTCGTTGCGGTAATGCTCGCCGCTGACCGTCCACTGCCATTTGCGATGCGGGACAAACGTAAGGGTTAGTTCATTTTTCATTGTCGAGAGCCACGACCGCCCTGAGCCGTTCATCGACAGCCGGCTGTCGGCATATCTGATTTCATAGTCGAAATTGACCCACCTGCATGGCGTGCCGCTCACATTGGCGCCGACACTCCATCCGGTGCTGACCGACCTGACAGCTTCCGACTGCGATAACAGATGCGACTCATTTCGATTGAACGAACCGTTGACATTGCAGCTGCCACGCATGAAATTGAGCGTCTTGCCCACACTGCCCATAGCGCTCAGCGACCTGCTGTCGTTATCGGCGTCGGCATAGCTGTAGACGGCATAGTCGCCGTAAAGCTGCTGTGACATGGTGTAAGGTATGTGTGACCATGAATGCATTACCAGGCCGTTGGCAAACACACCGTAACGTGTGTGCTTGTAGCTGATGGCTGCCGATAGGTTCTGTGACGATGAGTTGTAAAACTCGTCGGTGCCGGCCTTGAGCGTGCGGTAGTCGGTCATTATGAGCGCCGGATGGATGAGATTGAGATTCATCGGCGCACGGCCCGCACCGCCGCGCAGTGTCGCTGACAAGTGGTTGTCAGGCTTCCAGTTAAGACTCAGCGACGGGTTGAAATACACTTCGTCGCGGTCAGCGATAGCTTTGTCAAACGAATAGTGTGCATAGCTTACCGGCATATTAAGCGTGATATTGACCCTGTGTGCCCAATATTCGAGTTTTGGCACGGCATAGACAGTTACATAATCTGTGTTCACCACATTCTCTGTCAGCCCCGGCAACTCCGCCGGCATATCCGGGATATCCGAATGCATTGTGCGCAGGTATCCTTTTATTCCCCCTTCGAGACTGACGGTGACACCCTTCAGCGTGAAAGCGTATGCCGCGCTCTCATGAGTGTAAAACGCATGGTCGGTGACTCGCTGTCCGGAGCCGATGCCGTTCATATCGAGGCTGAGTGTCTGCGGCAGTGACTCCCATTCATTGTCGCTGCGAAATGTCACCAGATGGCGCCCGTTGAAACGTCGCAGCAACTTGAACCGGTTTGACACATAATAGTCAGGCAGACTGACCGACTGACTGTTGGGCATCGAGCCGGTGGTGCGCAGTCCGACGTCATCCCAGTCGGCATTCACCCGCAGTGTATTGTTGACAAACGAACTTTTTTCATTGAGTTCATACACGAATTTTCCACCGAGCGAATGTGTATGCTCCCGGCCGCTGCGATGCTCGGTGACCACCCTGTTGCCTTCATCAAGATAATATGTGGTGATATCGGTGGCGTCGGCCGTGACACGGTTGTAGGAGTAATCGACGTTGGCCTTCAGCTCGCCGCGGCGGAATTTCCACAGACTGTTGGTCGATATGAGAAACGAGCGGTTGAACAGCGTGCGGTCACTTCCGAGCGACGGCACTCCGGGCAGTCCGACGCCTACATACCGGCTCAGATCCGTAGCACGGCGTTCGGCAAAGAAATCGGTGTTTGACGCCGACAGATCGTGCCCCGTATTGTTGGTGCTGAATGAGGTGATATTCTGAAACGACGGCATTACCGCCATCGCAAACACCCTGCCGTCCCACACGCCCCCTTCCGGGCGCCATGAATATCCGCCCGCGGCATCGCCGTGAAATGTCCATGTAGCCTTAGCCTTGTTTTTCAGTTTAAGATTGATGGCCGCCTTGTCGGAGAATGAGATACCCGACAGCACCTGCATCGGCTGATGATTTTCCATCACCTCAACGGCTCCCACATCGTCATGACTGATACCGTTGGTGGCTATACCGTATTTTCCGCCGAGCAGATCGGAGCCTTCGATATAGAATTTGTTGATATCCTCTCCCTGATATTTTATCTTGCCGTTGTCGGCCACGTCAATGCCGGGCATACGCTTCAATACATCGCCGATGCTGCGGTCATTAGCCTGAGCGAACGATGCCACATTATAACTCACTGTGTCACCCTGCTCTCGTATGCGGGCGGCTTTTACCGCCACTTCCTTAAGCACGGTCGCCGACGGCTCCATCTCGATTGTCAGCGGATATTCCGCCCCGTCAAGCGCGATAGTGCGTTTGGCATAGCTCATTATCGTCACATCGAGAGTGTAGCCTTCAGCCACCTCAGCGGCGATTGAAAATCTTCCGTCGGCATCGGAAGTGCCGAATTTCTTTATCTTGCCGCCGGCATCACGGATCACCACCGAAGCTCCGACAAGTGTCTCTCCACTCCCCTTTTCCACCACGGTTCCGGCAACATTCACCAATTGGGCCGCGCATGCAAACGCCACCGCAAACATCACCGGAAACAATATCAGTATACGTCTAATCATCAGAACACTTTTCAAAATCACTTCATATTGCCGTCTCGGTCATTTTTTAACTGCAAGAGGATTATTCAACATTGCTGAGCGCAGGCAATCTCCGTAAGGAAAAACACACTGAAACCCGCGTCAATTCGGCAACTAATTTAATAGTTTATTTTCGACCGACCGCAAAAGTGCCTGATTTTTAACTTTTTTTATTACTGTTCCGTCTTGGAAATATGTCAACGGCTACATATTCTGACAGGCATAATAATCATATACTATCCGCGAGATATCCGCTATCATGGCCTCGGTCTGAGCCATACACGCAGGGGTAGTCTTTACGAACACGGCAAGCGTATATGCGCGCCCGTCGGGGAGCAATATCCACGCCACATCGTTGACGCCGGTCGGGTTGCCCTGCGCATCTTCAAAGCCGGTGCCGGTCTTGTGAGCCACCTGCGCGCCGGTTCCCTCCAGCGGCCGCGGTATTCGCCCTTTACCGGTAGAGCAATTCAGAAGCATCATGCCGATATTCGACGTGTTGTAATCTGACGACGTCATGCAATACGGCATCATGACACTGATTGCCTTTGCAGCGGCAAGCGGCGTTGTGCGATTATCATCGCTACGCACGGGCGCGTCATGCATCTCTGCCTCGTTCCATTTTATATCAAATTCGCCGATGCCTGCCTGACGCCAGTAAGCCAACGTCTCGTCTATCGATGCCGCGCGTTCAAACAGAATGTCACACGCATTGTTGTCGCTCTGCGCCAAGGCATATTCAAACAGTCGGGCGTAAGGCAAAGCTATCACCGGATCTGTGTAATCAGTCAGCATAGGCGACCATGTGTTCTGCTGCAGAACACTCCGCTCCACCTCGACAGTATCACACAGCATAACGCCGCGCTCCGACAGTTTCTTTGCCGCAGGCAACGCCTGAAACATCTTCAACACTGAATTCATCGGATAATATCCGTCATTGACTACCGTCGTGTCGCCGTCACTGCCTATGACTGCAACACCTATTTCCGCTCCGCTTGCATCAGCATAATCCTGTATGTTGCCTGCAAGCCCATTCCGGGCGCTGACTTCGGCAAAACAAGTCAGCATGGCGGATACCGCCGCAATATTTATCAAACACCGTCTCATTTCCATTAAAATATATTATGCATCTATTCCGATTTCAAAAGTACAAAATTTCAGAAATATTGCCTAACTTTGCAGCAAACAGAATGAACGATTAATATGTTTGACAAAATCACTGAGATTGTCAAAGAGGCGGCCTCGCTGATGACCGCCGCCGACAATCTGGAAATCATGGAAAAGGGCGGATGCGAGAATATCGTAACATCAGCCGACATTGCCGTGCAGGATTTTCTGCGCTCACGGCTTTCCGCCTTATTGCCCGACAGCGGCTTTATCTGTGAGGAAGGTGATATCGCCGACATCAGGCACAGCCGGGTATGGGTTATCGATCCTATCGACGGCACCGCCAATTATGCCCGCGGCGTTGACCAGTGCGCCATCTGTGTCGGACTCTGCGACAACGGCGTCATGGAGATGAGCGTGGTTTTCCTGCCGCGCACCGGCGAGATGTTTCAGGCGCAGCGAGGCAAAGGCGCATGGCGCAACGGCTCGCGCATACATGTCTCAGACCGTAGTTTCGACAACTCCATTTTATGCACCGCCCTCCCGGTCTACCATAAAGAGCAGGCGCAATGGTGCTCGCAGGCAATACTCGATGTGTTCATGCAATGCAACGACATACGACGCCTCGGCGCGGCCGCACCCGAACTTTGCTATATAGCGATGGGACGTTTCGACATGTATTTCGAATATCTGCTCGGCGCATGGGACTTCGCCGCCGCATCACTGATACTCGAGGAGGCCGGAGGCTCGCTCTGCGGCATCGACGGCATGCCTCTCGATCCGATGAAACCAAGCGGCGTACTCGCTGCCAACAATGCAGCCAACCTTTCTCGACTCACTCAGATTATCAAACGACATAATCCTGCCTGATATGGACACTCAGCATCTCGACAGATTTGAACAGCAGCTTCACTGCAACATAGCCAACTACCTGCACGCACGTTCTGAAATCGACCGCATTCTCCCCGACACTCCCGACATTGAGGAGCGATGGGAAAAGATATGCACCGCATATCTGCCTGACGGCGTACGTGAATTTCAGGATTACCCCACGGCATCACTCGGATGGATGATGTTCATCGGCATGGCCGTGGCTCATTTCTGGGACGAGGACTGGGAGATGTACTCTCAGTTTGACGACCTCTACGCAATATTTGTAAAAGGAAGAGGTTACGATGCCATGGACGAATATATCTGCCTCGACATCATGAAACTCGACGATAAATCCGCGGCTGAAACATCAAAACTCGTAGGCGACACCGCCGAACTGGTTCTCAACGCCCTGCGCCACGAAAACTTCGAACCCGGCACTCCGGCGGCATTCAATGCCTACGTGCGCTGCCTTCACCAACTGTATTATTACGGCGCGGCTGTCAGACTATATCAGCTCGGCTACCGTATGACCCCTATGAGCTGACACCTCGCCACCGCAACAACCACAAACCTGACAAAACCGATTACCACCATGAAACATCTCACTATTCTGCTTGCTGCCGTCACCGCTCCGCTCACATGGTGCGCGGCTTCTGAGCCGTGGCTCTCTCCCGACCATTTCAACGAAGGCACCGTCCCCTACCATGCCTCATTCAAAAGCTGCTCCGCTGCGAAAAATGCCGTTGACGACGAGACTAACGTCAAAAGCCTCGACGGCGACTGGCGCTTTTACTGGACACAGTCTCCGCTCGACGCGCCTCAGGGATTTGAAGCCTTTGACTTCGACGACAGCAGATGGAACACAATCTCGGTTCCCTCAAATTGGGAACTGCAAGGTTACGGCAAACCGATCTATACGAACATCAAATATGTTTTTCCGGCCAATCCGCCGATTGTCCCCTCCGATGACAACCCCACCGGGTGCTACCGCCGCGACTTCACCATACCGGCCGACTGGGACGGCCAGAACATATTCCTTCATTTCGCCGGCGCTACTGCATCGATGACCGTATGGGTCAACGGGCTGTATGCCGGATATGTGCAGAACGCCAAAGGTCCGGCCGAATTCAACATCACCGACAAAATCCGTCAAGGCCGGAATGTAGTGGCATGCAAAGTCCTCCGCTGGAGCGACGGCTCATATCTCGAGGACCAGGATTTCTGGCGTCTCAGTGGCATCGACCGCCCCGTAAGCATATATGCAGCGCCCAAAGTCAGAATACGCGACTTCTTTGCAAAAGCCTCACTCGACAAATCTTACTCCAAAGGGGTCTTCGACATTGATGTCGACATTGAAAACCTCTCGGGAAAGAGTGTGGACGACATTCTGACCGTGCAGATTTTCGACGGCTCGCGGCGCATTGTCTCCACAATGAAGAAAAAAGTAAATCTGCCCGAAGGCAACACCACCGTGTCATTCGGAAGCAGACCCGTAGGAAAAGTGAAGGCCTGGAGCGCCGAGACCCCCGACCTCTACCGCCTTGTTATCTCGCTCGGCGACCGTGAAACTGCCATCGCCGACATCGGCTTCCGCAAGGTGGAAATCAAAAACGGACAGCTCCTCGTCAACGGACAGGCCATCGAAGTGCACGGCGTCAACCTGCACGAACATCACCCCGCCAACGGCCACGTCATGGACACCGCCACTATAATGAGCGATATCCGCCTGATGAAACAGAACAACATCAACGCCGTGCGCACAAGCCACTACCCGCAGCTCCCCGTATTCTACGAGCTTTGCGACAGATACGGACTCTATGTGGTCGACGAGGCCAACATCGAGATTCACGGCATGGGCGTAGACCCGTGGGACGCCTACGACAAGACACGTCACCCGGCCTACATGCCGCAATGGCGCGACGCCATACTCGACCGCCAGCATGCACTCGTGGAGCGCGACAAAAACCATCCCTGCGTAATCACATGGAGTCTCGGCAACGAAGCTGCCGACGGCGACAATTTCTTTGCCTCCTACGACTGGATTAAGCAACGCGATCCGTCCCGACCGGTGCAATATGAGCAGGCGGCCGAGCGCTCCAACACCGACATCGTGTGCCCCATGTATCCGTCAATGGAATATATGCGCGAATATGCCGCACGCGACAACGTCGACCGCCCGTTCATCATGTGCGAATACGCCCATGCGATGGGCAACTCCACCGGCAATTTCGGGGAATATTTCGACATCATACGCTCTTCGCCACACATGCAGGGCGGTTTCATCTGGGACTGGGTAGACCAGGGACTTGACGCCTGCGACGGCAACGGACGCCATTACTGGGCTTACGGCGGCGACTTCGACGCATCTGAATACACCCACGACGAAAATTTCTGCATCAACGGCCTCGTCAGCCCCGACCGCACCCCTCATCCCGGACTTGCCGAAGTGAAAAAAGTGTATAAGGACCTTCAGATCGAACCGCTCGGCAACAACGGAAAATTCCGCGTGCACAATAATTTCTCATTCACCGACCTCAACGGCTACACAATATCTTACCGGATACTCTGCGACGGGAAAGAAATCGCTGCCGGAAGCACCCGCTCGGACTGCGCCCCCGGCAAATATTCCGACATCGACATTCCGCTCCCCTCTCTCCTCCCGGCAGGTGAAATACTCGCCGAGGTGCATTTCACCACCGACAAAGCCACTCCTGTTGTGCCTGCCCGGCACGAAGTGGCCGCACACCAATGGACCATACAGGAAATGCCCGCTGCAGCAGCCACGACCGCATCTCCCGCAAAAATAATATCCGACGACAACAGCTCCGTGACCTTCGCTTCGGCCGACGAAAGCGTGACCGCCACTGTCGACAAAAACAGCGGACTGCTCTGTTTCTACGGCAAAAACGGCAACAACATGCTTGCCGAACCGCTGCGGCCCAACTTCTGGCGAGCCCCGACCGACAACGACTGGGGCGAACAGATGCACATAAAAAGCAATGCATGGCGCACCGCCGCTCATAACATGCGGCTCACATCTCTTGACATCGACCCTGAAGGCGGCTCCGCGACAGCCCGCTTCGACATCGCCGACACCAGCTCGGCTCTTACGCTCAAATACTCGCTCAACAGCGACGGACATCTTTCTGTCGACTACAGTCTCGATGTGCCTGACACAGCGCCCGAACTTATGCGCATAGGCATGGAATGTCCTCTCGACAAGAGTTACGACACATTGCAATGGTACGGTCGCGGACCGGAAGAAAACTACTCCGACCGCAATTCCGCATCATTAATCGGCATCTGGGAGAAAAGTGCCGACGATATGCTCTACCCCTACATAAGGCCTCAGGAAAGCGGCAACCACACGGATGTGCGCCACGCACGCACCGGCAACCTGCATATAGCCATGACCGACACCCCCCTCAACGTCAGCCTCATGCCTCTGCGGCCTGAAGCCCTCGACCCCGGTCTCTCAAAAAAGCAGATGCACACCACCGACGTAATCCGTCACCGCACCCTCAACTTCCTAAACATCGACCTCGCCCAACGCGGCCTCGGCGGCGACACAAGCTGGGGCACATCACCCCACCACCCCTACCGCCTCTACCCCGGCAAAGAATACAGCTACTCTTTCACAGTCAAAATAGAGTAATAGAAGCAAGTAGGTATGTCAAAATTCAGTTTTTTATTTTGTTTTTAAGAAATTGTTTGTTGCTTTCATATCTAATTGCTAATTTTGCGTATGTAGACCATTTCACGCAGAACGCCGCAGGGCAATATGTCCAATATGTGGCACACCACGGTCAAGGGTATAGCGGGAATAGGGTTACACGACATTTTAGTTAGAAAGCGTTTATCAGCGCTCTTTCTTGACGCATAGAAATCTGGTAAATTTCAATCACTGTCAGGAATGGGACAACGATAGATGCCTTATGGATATGTATATTCTACCAATGGCAAATGCTATGCAGGCGCCATTGGGTGATACTCATATTCTGCGTGAGGCTTCTGTGTTGTCCGTTCGACAGTGATGGGCAATACCAGGGCCTCTATGCGTGGGACGGACAGCAGGTACGGCTCTCACGCTTTTCTTGTTTTAAACCAATCTAATGCCAATGAGGTGAGCCCTGAGGCAATATTTTTGAAAATATGGAAATCTCTAAAATTCATGTTGACAAATTAAATGCCGGAATCGGTTCCACCTACGAATACCTCTGGAGTGGAATAATCAGTGGAATTATTGGCGGCATAGTTGTAGTGTTGGGCCAATTTGGCATACTTGGCGAGAAAGCCACGGCCAACATATTGATAGTTCTGACGTTAATATCAAGCGCGATGTGGTTCTGTTTCTTCCGATATTTTGGAGTCGGATGCAAAGGGCTTAGAGGGTGTTTCATAACAATTGTTAAGAGTAACAAGCAAAAATGCCTCTGCTA